>CXWL01000369.1_pt1 | contig 188875 bp, 184 predicted proteins | sample 590931 | NCBI WGS metagenome assembly CXWL01 (sample SAMEA3498368, study PRJEB10139) | groundwater metagenome | biome: water well; material: biofilm material | place: Germany | collected 2015-04-27
GCTCCGATGCCGGCGGCTTCAAGGATGTAGGCGCTGATCTCCTCCTGCGCCTTGCGCAGCCAAGTCAAGTCTGCCGTTAGATAGTCAAAGCTCACGTCCCCGCGCAGGCTGTGGCCCATCAGCAGGCGGATGGCGATTTCGCTCGCATGCGCCGACGTGGCGAGCGTGCGATAGGTGTGCCGGAAAACGTGCGGGTGCACGCCGGCGTCGTCACCACGTTGCCGCACATAAGCGGCGGGCGGCGTCATGCCGCTAAAGTCCAACTTGTCCAAATGCCGATGCACATCGCNNTGGTAGGGATTATTGGGCATCAAAAGGTTCTCTGGCGTCGGCGCGGCGAGGAGCGAGTAGATTACCTCAGACAATGGAAGTCGAAGCATCTTTCCCTTGGTCCAGGGAATGAACAGCGTCTTTTCATCGTGATTGATGTGAGCGTCCTGCATCGCCAGCACCGCGCCTTCGCGCAGCCCCGTCAGAAGAAAGACGAAAGCCCCCTTGCGCGCGAGCGGGCTCTCCAGCGCTTCGATCTCCGTCCAAAGCCCCTTGACTTCATCGGTGACGAAGCCGGCGTCGCGCGGCGCCACTTCGTTCATATCGAAGATTTCAGGCGGCGGCGGCACCTTGCTTCGCATCGTCTTGTGGGCGCGATTCCAAACCGCGCGCAGCACACGCATCTGCGTATTGGCCTCGGCCGGCGTGCGCTCCGTCACATTGTAAAAGTGCTTGATCAGTTTGCGCGGATCATCGGCCAGGTCCGCCAGCGCTGCGTCGGCGAAGTCGTTCAGCGAGACCTCGACAATACGCGTGTATTCCGACAGCGTCGTCGGGGCCAACGGCTTCTTCTTCTTTTTGGCCTGAGTGCGCGCCGTCTTATATAGCTCCCACGCCATGCGGAGCGTGATCGGCTTGCTCGCCTCCACCTGCTCAGGCGTGGGCTCCGGCGCCTTGATGTGGGGGTCGACGCCGGCGCGGAATTCGTCCTTCTTCGCCGCTGCGGCCGAGCGCGCGTCCTTGAGCGACATGCCCGAACCGTCCGCCACCCACCGCCCGAGCACGACTTCCGCCGACTTGAAGCGGCCGTCCGACTGCTTGATCGAGCCGCCGAACACGAAGGCAATGCCCTTCCGGCCACGCTGGATTCGCAGTCCGGGCACGGCGCGGCGGCCCGTATCCGATAGCTCATAATTGGCCGCGCCGTCGGGCGGCGGCGGCAAGCGGCCAAGCAGGGTCTCGGTGATGCCGCCGGCCAACTCGCGCGCCGACACACGGTGCGCCGCGAGGTGCGCGGAGACGGCCTCAGAGCGCGCGCGGACACCGTTTTGGACTGCTTGTTGATGCGCCATCGTCACCCTCAGATTCGCAAATTTCCCAAGAATTTCCCAAGAAAAAAATAGGCAAGAGCTTACCNNGAATTCTGACAAGCTACGACAAGGCACGTAGAGCTATGTTAGGCAACTACGAATCTGGGGGTCGGGAGTTCGAATCTCTCTGGGCGCGCCATGAAATCAATGACTTAGCAGAACCTCCAGCCCCTTAGAGTTTGGTCTGAGCCCATCTCGTAAGTATCGTTAAGGCACGAAAACCTTGGTCGGGATAATCGTGATCACAGGATGTTCCCAGGGGTGGCGCTCGCCAAGTTCCATGGAACTGTTAAGTACGCCTGAAGATCGATGACTGCGATGTTGATGATCTAGCATTCACAAAGCATTTTAGGCGCCATGGGTGCGATTAAGTGAGGCCAGACAAGGAAAGATGGCGGACATTTTCATCTCTTACAGGAGTATAAGGCGCCCGGTCGCCCGCCACATGAGGGATTTATTCTGTGCTCATGGATTCACGGTTTGGTGGGATGAACATCTTCAATCCGGCAACTTCACCGAACAATTCGAACCTCAAATTCAACAATCGAGAGCAGTCGTCACGCTTTGGTGCCCTGATACGAAGAACAGCCAGTGGGTAAAAAATGAGGCCTTGCTGGCGCGCAAGCTGAAAAAGATCATCGATACAAAGCTGACCGATAACGATGTCACGGAAGTCCTTCCATTTGGGAGTTATGACGTGCGCCTCATCGATCTGTCGCGGTGGAGCGGCGATCCATGTGATGTTGTGGCCCTTGACGCATTGTTCACTGAATTGGAGCGCTTGGTAGGCAGATCGACGAACATCGACCGCAAATTGTTGTTGGCCCTGTCACGGCAGTGGCGTGACGCCGGTCAAAAAAAATTAGCGAATTTCACACAGGGCGAGCGCGATCCTGAAGGACCGGCGGACAAGCCGCTGCTCCCGTCGGCGACAAGGCAATTCCTGCCAGGAGAAGAGGAAGAGTGGATGGAAATCGTGAGCAGCGACGACCTCATCGATTTCGTCGCGTTCGCAGAAAAATTTCCGGAAGGGCGCATGGAGAAGGTCGCGCTCGCGGAGGCCGCAAGAATTAGGGACCGCCTGAACTCAGCCCGCGCGCTGGACGAACGCTGAAAGGCCCAGGAGCGCCGATAGCTTGTGCGTGAGATCGTCAAGCTCAGCTCTTAACAGACTGTCTGGGATGACGCCTTCGGCGTTGGGCCAGGAAACCAACACGTAGAGGTTGCAGGCATCATCGATCGGCGCAAGGTAGACAGCCCGGATCATTTTTCCATCGGTGTCTATGCGCGTGAACTGCGGTTGGCCGAACTCGGCCTTTGCGCGCCGAGCCGGCTTATGCGCAAGCATCGATTTGTGCCCGGCCAGTGCGGCGGTGAAGTGTTTTCCCAAGCTCTCGTAATAGGCCTCCATAGTGTTTCGCTGACCGCTCTCCGCAGGCAAATAGGCCAGCAAGTTTCCGTCGTATTTGTAGATCGCTACGTGTTTTACGTCCGGCATCTCCTCGTGAAAGTCCGTCAGGAGCGCGCTGATGCGCTTGTTGTTGGTCGCGATGCTTCGCTCAAGTGGAGTGATGGCCATACGTAGTCCCCAATCAATGCGCATTTCTCGGTTCAGTCACCCGCGCGTCTTCTCTTCGGCTCGCCAATGAGATCAGGAAAGGCGCTTGGTTCGGGCGGTGGCCGGCGCTGATGCGTCTCTAGCGCCCGGCGCATGGCGCCGACGTGCTCAGGGAGGGTGCCGCAACACCCCCCAATGACGCGAGCCCCGCAATCAATTGCCAATTTCGCGTACTCAGCCATAGCGTGCGGCTCTAGCCCAGCTGCTCCCGCAGCGGCATGCCGCTGACGCGGCGTCCCGCAATTGGCCTTGGCGATCAAGACATCGTTTACCCGAAACGCTGAGGTGTGCCCGACAAGGTGGGACAGCACTACTGACGCGCCGAAGCCGCAGTTTGAGCCAAATGCGACTGAAGGCTCGGGTCGCGATCGCAACACTGAGACAAACTCGGCAAATTTCTCCTCGCTTTCAGTGACGGCGCGATCGTTGAACGTCATGCAGGCGGCATACGGCATCCCAACATTGGCGCAGGCCGCGATCGCAGCCTCGAGCTCGTGCAAGCGTGGCACTGTCTCGATCCATATGATGTCTGCACCGCCTTCCTTCAAAGCACCAGCTTGTTCTTCGAATTGCGCGATTGCATCGACAAAGGAAATTTCGCGAAACGCCGCGTCGGGAGGATGGTCATCGTCGGGCGCCTGCACGGTGCGGTCGAGCGGACCGACCGAACCAGCACAAATGACGGGTCGCACTCCGATCACCTCCTTCAGCAGCGCCGCTGCTTTTACGTTGATCTCACGCGCCGGTTGGGTGACGCCCGCCGCTTGGAGCCGGCAGGCGCTTCCCGCCCAGCTATTGGTTAGAATAACGTCGCTCCCTTCGGCGAGATATGACCTGTAGTGCTCCCGCACCAGTTCAGCGTTGGTGCAATTCGCGACTTCTACCGGTTGAGCCTCCACATCAAATCCTAAGCGTGCAAGATTCGAGCTGGTTGAGCCGTCAGCCAACAAAAACGGCCGATCCCGCAACAAGGAAGAAATTGGATTTGTCATGCACGGTTGCCTAAGTTTCCCATGTTGAATGACGGGTTTGCCAAAATCAAGCGTTTCGCTCCAGGGAGCAGGCTAGCTTCGATCATATGCCAGCAACGGCGCGAGCCAGCGTTCGACCGTCATGACATCCCAGCCCTTGCGGCGCGCGTAATCCGCCACCTGGTCCCGCGCGATCCGCCCGACGCCGAAATATTCCGATTGCGGGTGCGCGAGATAGAGCCCCGACACGGACGATGCCGGCGTCATGGCAAGGCTTTCGGTGAGTTCCATGCCGGTTTGCGCGCGCGCGTCGAGCAGGTTGAACAAGGTAGTCTTCTCGGTGTGGTCGGGCTGGGCCGGGTAGCCTGGCGCGGGGCGGATGCCGCGATACTTCTCGGCGATGAGGTCTTCGGCGCCGAACGCCTCGTCGGGGGCGTAGCCCCACAGCTCGCGGCGCACCTTGGCGTGAAGACATTCAGCGAAGGCTTCGGCGAGACGATCCGTGAGCGCCTGGGAGAGGATGGCGGAGTAATCGTCATTGGCGCGCTTGAAGCGGCCCGCGACTTCGTCTTCGCCGATGCCGGCGGTGACGGCGAAGCCGCCGACATAGTCCGCCGCGCCGATCGGCGCGACGAAATCGGCGAGGGCGAAATTCGCTTTGCCCCGCTCTTTTGGACCCGGGCCCTTGTCCATCTGCTGGCGCAACGTGAACAGGCGCGCGCGCTCCTTGGTGCGGGCTTCGTCGTCCCAGACGATGATATCATCACCGTCGCGGTTGGCCGGCCAAAAGCCGACAACGCCATTGGCCGTCACCCATTTCTCGGCAATCATCTTATCGAGCATGGCCCGCGCGTCCTGATAAAGGTTGCGCGCGGCCTCGCCGACGACGTCGTCATGGAGTATGACCGGAAAGCGGCCCACAAGCTCCCAAGCGGCAAAGAACGGCGTCCAATCGATGTATTCGGCAAGCTCAGCAAGCGGAAATTTCTTGAACGCGCGCAGGCCGAGGAAGCTTGGCCTTGTCGGCGCGTAGTCCAAGTGCGGCGCGCGGGCGCGCGCTGTCGCCAGCGGTAAGCGCGGGCGCTTATCCTGGCTGGCGAGATATTGCTCGCGCGCAGCGACTTGGTCGGCCTTGGCATCGGCGACGAGGCCGTCGCGATCTGTGGTCGAAAGGAGCTTTTGCACGACCGGCACCGCGCGCGAGGCGTCGGACACGTAAATGGTCGGACCCTTGTAGGCCGGCGCGATTTTCACGGCTGTATGGGTACGCGAGGTGGTGGCGCCGCCAATCAGCAGCGGCAGCGTGAAACCGCGGCGCTGCATTTCGCTGGCGACGAACATCATTTCATCAAGGCTAGGCGTGATCAGGCCAGAAAGCCCGATCACATCGGCGCCGATCTCCAGCGCGCGATCGAGTATCTTATCGCACGGGACCATGACGCCGAGATCGTCAATCTCGTAGCCGTTGCACTGCAACACGACGCCAACGATGTTTTTGCCGATATCGTGCACGTCGCCCTTCACGGTCGCCATCACGATCTTGCCGTTGGATTTGCCGGCCAGCCCGGTGCGCTCCTTTTCCTCTTCCATGTAAGGAATGAGATGCGCCACCGCTTGCTTCATCACCCGCGCCGATTTCACCACTTGCGGCAGGAACATCTTCCCCGCGCCGAACAGATCGCCGACGATGGACATCCCGTCCATCAGCGGACCCTCGATCACGTGCAGCGGACGTTCGGCATCGAGACGCGCCTCCTCCGTATCTTCGACGATGAATTCATTGAGCCCGCGCACCAGCGCGTGGCTGAGTCTCTCCTTCACCGGCAGCGCACGCCAGGCTAAATCCTTGATCGTGTCCCTCTTCCTGCCGCCGCCTTTCACGCGCTCCGCAAATTCGACCAGACGCTCGGTGGCGTCGGCACGGCGATTAAGCAGGACATTTTCCACCCGCTCACGCAATTCCGGCTCAACCTCGTCATAGAGCGTCAACGAACCAGCGTTGACGATGCCCATGTCCATGCCGGCGCGGATGGCGTGATAGAGAAACACGGCGTGCATCGCCTCGCGCACCGGTTCGTTGCCGCGAAACGAGAATGAGACGTTGGAGACGCCGCCTGAGACATGCGCCTGCGGAAGTTCGGCGCGTATGTAGGCGGTCGCCTCGAAGAACGCCTTGGCGTAATCAGCGTGTTCCTCGATGCCAGTGGCGACGGCGAAAATATTCGGGTCAAAGATGATGTCTTCTGCCGGGAAAGCGAGTTTTTCTGTCAGCAGGCGATAGGCGCGCGTGCAAATCGCGATCTTGCGCTTGGCGCTGTCGGCCTGACCCTGCTCGTCGAACGCCATCACCACAGCCGCCGCGCCATAGCGGCGCACGCGGCGCGCCTGCTCTAGAAACTTCTCCTCGCCCTCCTTCATCGAGATCGAATTGACGATGGATTTTCCTTGCGCGCATTTGAGGCCCGCCTCAATCACCTCCCATTTGGAAGAATCGATCATCAGCGGAATGCGCGCGATGTCCGGCTCGGAGGCGATCAGATTTAAAAAGCGCTTCATCGTCGCCGGCCCATCAATCATGGCCGCATCGACGTTCACATCAAGCACATTGGCGCCCGATTCCACCTGCTGACGCGCGACGACGAGCGCGCCGGCATAATCATCAGCCTCGATCAGTTTGCGGAACTTCGCTGATCCGGTGACGTTGGTGCGCTCACCGACAATGACGAAATTGGCGAAGGTATTGGGGCTGGTCATGCGTATGCTACCCAGCCGCGCCACGACAGGCCAACATAAAATAGGTCGATGTCCTTGAAGCCGGCCTGCTTAAGCAAAAGCTCGTTGCGATCCGCCGAAACGGTGTTGATGACGTCCCTAACCCGCTCAGTCGTTGCCTCTGCTTGCTCGGCTGGCGCGCCGGATTCATTCGCAAACCGCTGATAGCGCGCGAGGCGCAATTGATGATCCGACCCGTTCTTGTCCATGCACAGGTCAACAAGAATGAAGGGCGCGTGTGGCCGCAAACGCGCACGCACCGCCTCAAGCGTTCTTAGCTTCTCCCCGTTATCGGCGACGAAATGAAGGGTTAGCAGGCATACCGCCGCGTCGCACTGGTCGGGCGGCGCATCAAAAACAAAGCCTTCGACCCAAGTCACGCGGTCCATCGCGCCGCACGCGCGTACGCGATCGCGCGCGGCCTCGATCATTGCGGCATCGGGGTCGATTGCGCAAAATCTCCAAGCCGGAGCACGCGCCGCGAAAGCCTCAGTTTCAAGTCCGCCGCCGGCGCCAAGCACCAGGATTTCGCCGCTCTCGCCAATCGCCTCGGCAATAAGCTGGCGGGACATCTGCAGCATCACGTCATATCCAGGGACAAAGCGTCTCCGTCCGATCAATTCGCTCGGGGCATGAGTAGTTTTCGTGGGTTGGCTCATCTCAATTCATCGCCTGAGCGCCGGCGTTGCTGCACGCGCTCGCAACGACGAAATTGGCGAAGGGGTTGGGAGCGGCCATCACAAAGCACTCCCTCATTCCGGGGCTCGGCCAAGAACCTGGGACCCAGGGGCCGATACTGTGCCAGTTGCCCCTGGGTTCCGGATCGCGCGCCGCGCGTCCGGAATGACGGAGTGTTTTGTGCGTGCTGGGACTTATGCAGCGGCATTGAACGGTTCCAGCCCTGCAAGCCGCAGCCGCGCTTCGTGTTTCGGAACGACGCGCGGCGCCACACCCTCGACCGCGTGCAACATGTGCGCGATATGCTCCGGCGTTGTGCCGCAGCAGCCGCCAAGAATGTTGACGAGCCCCGCCTTAGCCCATTCGGCAAAGTGCACTTCCATCGAGTGAGCCGTCTCGTCATAGCCGCCCATTGCGTTTGGCAGGCCCGCATTGGGATAGGCGCTAACCGGACACTCAGCCACGCGCGCGAGATCGGCGAGAAACGAACGCATGTCAGCGGCCCCCAGAGCGCAGTTCAACCCCACCGCCCATGGATTGGCATGACGCACCGAATTGTAGAACGCCTCCACCGTCTGCCCTGAAAGTGTGCGGCCGCTACGATCGGTGATGGTGCCGGAAATCCAGAGCGGCAGCTCAACTCCGGTTTTGTCGAACGCCTCCCACGCGCCGCACAGTGCTGACTTGGCGTTCAAGGTGTCGGTGATGGTTTCGATGAGTAGAATATCCGCGCCGCCTTCGATCAGGCCGAGGATTTGTTCCTCATAGCCCTTGGCCATGGCGTCGAAATCCATGTCGCGGCGACCGGGATCGCCAACTTCGGGCGACATAGAGAGCAATTTCGTCGTCGGCCCGATGGAGCCTGCCACCGCGCGCGGCTGGCCATCCTGCGCTTCAAATTTGTCGCACGCCTCGCGCGCCAGCCGTGCGCCTTCGACGTTCAACTCGCGCACAATTTCCTTCAGCCCATATTCCGCCTGGCTCACTGGGGTCGCGGTAAACGTATCGGTGCTGACAATATCGGCGCCGGCGGCGAGATAGCCTTCGTGCACCTGGCGGATCACATCTGGCTGGGTCAGCACCAAAAGATCGTTATCGCCTTTCAGCGACATCGGGTGCTCGGCGAAGCGCTTCCCTCGGAAATCTTGCTCGGTTAACTCGAAGCCTTGCAGGTACGCGCCCATAGAGCCATCGAGCAGAAGGATGCGATGTGAGAGAAGTTCTCCCAAAGACTTAACGCGATCTGCTCGGCTCATCTCTCGGCGCCTAATTGTAGCTTGACTTTTTTGCTTCCAGAGAAGAGCCCTTTCAACACGTTGGCGCTCCTTGCGTAGGCGCCTTCTAAACTAGAGCGGCGCGCAGCGCGCTGCAAATGGAAATCGGCGCCGCCTGGCGGCGTTGGAAATTCAAGTCATTGAAGGCAGTTGCATCCCGGATGGCGCGGCGGCATTGTGGCGACAAAATCGGAGGAACGTCCGCATGCCCGCCTTTCGCAATGTGTTGGCGATGATTGGCAACACACCGCTTGTCGAGGTCACCCGAATGGACACCGGCAAGTGCAGGCTGTTCCTTAAGCTCGAGAGCCAAAATCCCGGCGGCTCCATAAAGGACCGCATTGCGCTCTCCATGATCGAGGCTGCAGAGGCCGATGGCCGGTTGAAAGCCGGCAGCACCATCATCGAGGCCACGGCCGGCAACACCGGCCTAAGCTTGGCGCTTGTGGCCGCACAGAAGGGCTATCGCCTGATCTTGGTCATGCCGGACAAGATGGCGCAGGAGAAAGTCTTGCACCTGCGCGCACTCGGCGCCGAGGTGCGGATGACGCGCTCCGATGTCGGCAAGGGTCACCCAGAATACTACCAGGACATGGCGGAGAGGTTGACCAAGGAGACGCCAGGCGCGATCTACATCAATCAGTTCGCAAATGCGGCTAATCCGGTGGCGCATGAGGCCGGCACGGCGCCTGAAATTTGGACGCAAATGGAACACGACGTGGACGCCGTTGTTTGCGGGGTCGGCTCTGGCGGCACGCTCACCGGCATTGGCCGCTTCATGAAAAAAATTTCGCCCGCGACCAAGATGGTGCTGGCCGATCCGAAGGGATCTGTGCTGGCTGAACTCGTGAGAAGCGATCAACTGGAAGTGGCCGGATCATGGTTGGTCGAAGGCGTCGGCGAGGATTTCGTGCCTGACAATTGCGATCTTTCTCTGGTGTCAGAGGCCTTGACGGTGACCGACGCCGAGAGCTTTGACGCCGCCCGCGAACTGCTGAAGAAGGAAGGCATCCTCGGAGGCTCATCGACGGGCCTATTGGTCGCCGCCGCGCTCCGCTATTGCCGCGCGCAGGATAAACCGCAGCGCGTGGTGACCTTCGTCTGTGACACCGGCAACAAATACCTCTCCAAGATGTTCAACGATTATTGGATGTTCGATCAGGGCTTGCTTGAACGCCCAAAGACCAACGATCTGCGGGACCTGATCTCCCGCCGCCACTCCGACCATGCGACAGTCACGATCGCGCCAGACGATACACTGATGACCGCCTATAAGCGCATGAAGCTCTACGATATCTCGCAGCTCCCGGTGCTGCGCGATGGCGAAGTCGTTGGCATTGTCGATGAATCGGACGTCCTGATGGCCGTCTACGACAACGAAAGCAAGTTCAACGACGAAGTCTCCACCGCCATGACCAGTAATGTTGAATCCGTCGATGTGAGCGGGACACTTTCGGCGCTGCTGGAAATTTTCGCTCGTGACCACGTGGCGATCGTAAAGGATGAAGCCGAGTTCCTTGGCGTCATCACGCGCATTGATCTGCTGAATTATCTGCGGCGGCGCAAGCAATAGCCGACTGATCGATCGGAGCACCCAATGAACGAGAGGCCGAAATCCAAGAACACAACGAATAGGCAGGGCTTCTCGACGCGCGCGATCCATGCCGGGCAGTCACCTGATCCCACCACCGGCGCCATCATGCAGCCAATCTACGCAACCTCGACGTACGTGCAATCGAGCCCCGGCGTGCATAAGGGTTACGAATATTCGCGCTCGCATAATCCGACGCGCATGGCCTACGAGCGCTGTGTGGCTGATCTCGAGGGCGGCTCTGCCGGTTTCGCGTTCGCCTCGGGTTTGGCAGGCACGGCGACGATACTCGATCTCCTCGACACGGGCGCGCACGTGCTGTGCATGGACGATCTCTACGGCGGCACCTATCGCCTTTTCGAGCGCGTGCGAAAGCGCTCGGCCGGGCTCTCGTTCGACTTTGTTGATTTCAGCGACCTTGCGAAGGTCGAGGCGGCTATCCGGCCAGAAACGCGGCTGCTCTGGATCGAGTCACCGACCAATCCACTCTTGAAGCTGGTCGACCTCGAAGCCGTCGGCGCGCTCGCCAAGCAGCGCGGGATCCTCACCGTAGCTGACAACACCTTCGCCAGCCCCTGGGTGCAGCGGCCGCTTGAGTACGGCTTTGACATGGTCATGCACTCCGCCACGAAATATCTGAACGGCCATTCCGATATCGTCGGCGGTATCGTTGTGGTCGGCGACCGGCCAGAGCTGCGCGAACGCATGACGTTCCTGCAGAACGCGGTGGGCGCCGTGGCGGGACCGTTCGATAGCTTCCTGGTGCTGCGTGGCCTCAAGACGCTGGCGTTGCGCATGGAGCGGCACTGCCAGAACGCGGCGGCGATCGCGGCTTGGCTAGAGGCGCACCCGAAGGTGGCGCGCGTGCATTACCCTGGCCTAAAGAGCCACCCCCAGCACGCGCTGGCGCGGCGCCAGATGCACGGCTTCGGCGGCATGGTGACGGCAGTCCTCAAGGGCACGCTCGACGATGCACGCCGCTTCCTTGAGCGCTGCCAGATATTCGCGTTGGCCGAGAGCCTCGGCGGAGTCGAGAGTCTGATCGAACATCCCGCCATAATGACGCATGCATCGGTGCCGCCAGACAAGCGCGCCGCCCTCGGCATCGGCGACGCGATGGTGCGGCTGTCGGTCGGCGTCGAGGACGAGGTCGATCTGATCGCGGACCTTGAGGACGCTTTGGCGTAATTCGAAGCGGCGATGGGTCAATCGCGAATAATAACCGTAAAATCAGCGGCTTGTACCATAGAGCAGCTAAGGGTCGGGCACCCATTGGGCCTCGATTGCTTTGGCTACGTGTTGCCAAGTAATGGCCGTCACTGGTAGGTATGATCTGGACTTAAGAATAGCCGCCGACACCACCACCGATGCCGGGGCGCCCTTGCAGAGCCGCACATTTTGGCGCCAGCACGGCTGACACACCTCCAACGCCTCGAAGCCGAGAGCATTCATATCATGCGCGAGGTGGTCGCTGAGACCGAGCGCCCGGTGATGCTCTACTCGATCGGCAAGGACAGCGCAGTGATGGCGCACCTTGCGGCCAAAGCGTTCTATCCTTCGCCGCCGCCGTTTCCTTTGCTGCACGTCGACACGACGTGGAAATTCCGCGCCATGTACGAAATGCGCGAGCGAATCCCAAAGCAGCTTGGCTTTGAACTGCTGGTCTACAAGAACCCAGACGCGGTCGAAAAAAACATCAATCCGTTCGACCATGGCGCGCTGCACACCGACCTTTGGAAAACCGAAGGCCTCAAGCAAGCGCTCGACAAACACGGTTTCGACGCGGCGTTTGGCGGCGCGCGACGTGACGAAGAGAAAAGCCGCGCCAAGGAGCGCATCTTCTCCTTCCGCTCCGCCAATCACCGCTGGGACCCGAAAAACCAGCGTCCGGAATTGTGGCGGCTGTACAACGCCAAAAAGAACAAAGCCGAAAGCATCCGCATTTTTCCACTCTCAAACTGGACCGAGCTCGATATCTGGCAATACATCCATGCGGAAGGTATCCCGGTCGTGCCGCTTTACTTCGCGGCGCCGCGCCCGGTGGTGAAGCGCAACGGCGCGCTCATTATGGTCGACGATGAGCGCATGCGGCTGGCGCCGGGTGAAACGCCGGAAGTGAAGAACGTCCGCTTTCGTACGATGGGCTGCTACCCCCTCACGGGCGCGATTGAGAGCAGCGCCAATACGCTCACCGCAATTATTCAGGAAATGCTGCTCACAGCCACCAGCGAGCGGCAGGGCCGTGTGATCGATCAAGACCAGGCCGCCAGCATGGAAAAGAAGAAACAGGAGGGCTATTTCTGATGACCCCCTCAAGTTTCGAGCCCGCCGATCTCATCGCCTCCGACATTGAAGCCTACCTGCACCAACACCAGCACAAATCCCTCTTGCGCTTCATCACCTGCGGCAGCGTCGACGACGGGAAGTCGACGCTGATCGGGCGTCTTCTCTATGATTCGAAGATGATCTTCGAGGATCAGATGGCGGCGCTCGAGGCAGATTCCAAAAAAGTCGGCGCTGGCGAGATTGATTTTGCGCTGCTGGTGGATGGCCTGGCTGCGGAACGCGAACAGGGCATCACCATCGATGTCGCCTATCGCTTCTTCTCGACCGAAAAACGCAAATTCATCGTCGCCGATACTCCAGGTCACGAGCAGTACACGCGCAACATGATCACTGGCGCCTCCACAGCCGACCTCGCAGTGATCCTCATCGATGCGCGCAAGGGCGTGCTGACACAGACACGCAGGCATTCCTACCTTGCCTCGCTGATGGGCATTCGCCACGTCGTTCTGGCGGTCAACAAGATGGATCTGACCGATTGGTCGCAGGACATCTTCGACACAATCGTCGCGGAATACCGCGACTTCGCCGGCCAAATCGGACTGGATGACGTCCTCGCCATCCCCGTGTCCGGCCTCAGGGGCGACAACGTCGCCGCCAAGAGCGCGTGTGCGCCCTGGTACGATGGCCCCACGCTCATGCAGCACCTCGAAGGCGTCGAGATCGACAGCGAACGCCGCGCCAAATGCGCGTTCCGCATGCCAGTGCAATGGGTCAATCGGCCCAATTCGGATTTTCGCGGATTTAGCGGGCAGATCGTCGGTGGACGCGTCAAACCCGGTGACAGAGTGCGTATTTCACCGGCAGGCACAGCAAGCACGATCGCGCGTATCGTCACCAAGGATGGCGATCTGGCCGAGGCTGTCGCCGGCCAATCGGTGACACTTACTCTGGCCGATGAAGTTGATTGCTCACGCGGCGATGTCATTGCCGCCGCTGGCGATCCGCCCGAAGCCGCCGACCAGTTCGAGACAACTTTGATCTGGACGGGCGCTGACAATCTTCTGCCAGGGCGCCCGTATTGGCTGAAGCTGGGCGCGAAACTCGTGTCGGCGCAAGTGACCGACATCAAGTACAAAGTGAACGTCAATACGCTGGAGCAATTGGCCGGCAAGGTGCTGGAGCTCAATGAGATCGCCGTGTGCAATGTGAGCCTTGATCAGCCGGTTGCGTTCGAGGCGTACGCCGCCAACCAGGACATGGGCGGGTTCATCCTGATCGACCGCGTCAGCAATGCCACCGTCGCTGCGGGCCTTATTCATTTCGCCTTGCGCCGGGCGCAAAATGTGCATTGGCAAGCGCTCGACGTCACCCGCGCCGCCCACGCCGAAATCAAACAGCAACGACCCGCAGTGGTCTGGTTCACCGGCCTGTCGGGCGCCGGTAAATCAACCATCGCCAACTTGCTCGAAAAGCGGCTGCATTCGCTCGGCCGCCACACTGTGCTGCTCGACGGCGATAACATCCGTCACGGCCTCAACCGTGACCTGGGGTTTACCGACGCCGACCGCGTCGAAAACATTCGCCGCGTCGCCGAAGTCGCCAAATTGATGGCCGACGCGGGGTTGATCGTGCTGGTGTCGTTCATTTCCCCGTTCCGCGCCGAGCGCGACATGGCGCGCGCACTGATGCCGGCGGGGGAATTCTTTGAAATCTTCGTCGATGCGCCTTTGGCTGAGGCGGAAAAGCGCGACGCCAAGGGCCTCTACAAGAAAGCGCGCGCAGGCTTGCTCAAGAATTTCACCGGCGTCGATAGCCCATACGAAGCGCCCGAACATGCGGAAATTCGCATCGACACGACACGGACCGACGCGGCGACGGCCGCCGAACAGATCGCCCATCGCCTACTCGGCAACACCATTGATCAAGCTTGATCGCGCCACGCCGCGTGTCCTGCGATAGACGCCGCCGCGAATACGCCGCGCGCGACGGCGCGGGCGAGGCAATCGGCGGCGAGTGCGCCAAAGCGCGCCACCGCCAGCGCGCGCGGCTCTGGGGTTGCCCGTTGTGCTGCCGCCAGCGCAAACACCACATCGCCATCGAACGGCGCAAACACAGGACGAATAGCTCGGGCGAGACCTGCGCTCGCCATCTGCGCAACGCGCTTAGCTTCAGCGGGCGTTAAGTCGGCGTCGACAGCGACGATTGCGATGGTGGTGTTGGCGCGCGGTTGCGGGTTCAATTTTGCGCCGCTCCAATCCTCATGATCGAACGACGCGTTGGTTTCAGGGCGAACCCCGCCGAACTCGCCATCAATTTCGAACGCATGCGCCCAGAACGCGCGCGAACCTGGCATCGTCACTGCGCCCCAGCAATTGACACACGCGAGCGCGGCGATGGTGAAGCCGTCGGCGCTGACAATGCTTGCACTCCCCTGCCCGCCTTTCAACGCGCCCGCTTTCGCACCGAGCCCAGCGCCGAAATTTCCGAGCGGCACGTTCTTGGCGCGCGCCTTGTAGGCTTGCCGCCCCAACGCTGCGTAAGGCGGCGTCTCGCCCCAGGCCTTGTCGCCGCCGTTGGCGAGGTCGTAGAGGATGGCGGCGGGCACAACCGGCGAGCGTGGCACGCCGGGCATGTCCATCAACGCAAAGCCTTTGCCTGCAGCGCCCATGGCGGCGGCCACGCCGTCGGCGGCGGCGAGTCCATAGACCGAGCCACCTGCAAGCACGAGAGCGTCTATCGAATCAACCAGATTCTCGGGCGCCAGAGCCTCCGTCTCGCGCGTGCCAGGTCCGCCGCCGCGCACATCGACGCCGCAAACCGCGCGCGATTCCGGAACGACGACGGTGACGCCGGTCAGCGTCGCCGCATCTTCGGCGCAGCCTATGGACAAACCGGCGACATCGCTCAATGAATTTGTAGGGCCCGGACGCGCCATGGCGGCTCTCTCGCTTTCATCAATCAAGATTCGCCGTGTAGGAACCCGCCCCATGGATGAAAAGCAAGGACTGAAGAGATTGGCGACGGCGCTCGTCGCCCTTGCGCTGAGCGCCTGCGCGAGCGCTTCGGCGCCCGAGCCGCCGCCGCCGCGCGCGCTGGGCGAGGCGATGGCGACTGCGGCTGATCCGCGCGCTGTTGAGGCTGCGCTGGAAATGCTGCGCGCCGCTGGCTCGGCTGTCGACGCCGCCATCGCCGCTGAATTGGTGCTGGGCTTGGTCGAGCCGCAATCATCCGGCATCGGCGGCGGCGGTTTCTTGATCTATTACGACGCCCAGTCCGAGCGGATCGGCGGATATGACGGGCGCGAGCGCGCGCCAGCGGGCGCAACGCCGGACATGTTTCTTGACGCGCGCGATCAACCCATGAGCTTTCTCGACGCTGTGGCCAGCGGGCGCTCCATCGGCACACCCTCTTTGGTGGCGATGCTCAAGCTCGCGCATGAGGATCACGGGCGCTTGCCCTGGTCGGCGCTGTTCGAACCGGCGATACGGCTCGCGGAGAATGGATTTTCCGTCTCCCCGCGCTTGGCGGGCGCCATAGCCTTGGTGGGTGAACGGGGCCGGCTGCGCGCGGATTTCGCCACCCGCGCCTATTTCTTCGACCGTAACGGAGCCGCGTGGCCAGCGGGCCATCTGCTCCAGAACCCCCAATACGCCGCGACCTTGCGCGCGATCGCCGCGCAGGGCCCCAGCGCAATGACACAAGGTCCCATCGCCGACTCCATCGTCGCGACAGCGCAGCGCAATCCGCGCGCGGGAACGCTGACGCTCGCGGACCTGCACGCCTATCGCCCGCGCCGGTTCGAGCCGGTGTGCGGCGCGTTTCGCGTCTACCGCGTGTGCACCGCCGCCCCACCCAGCTCCGCCAACGCGACGCTTGCGATCCTCGGGCTCTATGAGCGCGCCCGGCCCAATCCTGGCGGCGCGAGCAGCGCTGACGATTGGGCGGCGTTCATGTGGGCAAGTCGGCTCAGCTATGCTGACCGCGACCATTACATGGCCGATGACGAGTTCGCGCCGATGCCAACGCAGGAAATGTTTGCGCCAGCTTACCTCGATGAGCGCGCCAGGCAGATCAACCTTGCGCATGCACCAACGCAAGTCCTGCCTGGCGCCCCCGCCGGCTTGGAGCTGTTCGAGCGATGGGGCCGAGACAGCAGCGATGATGCGGGCACGACGCACCTCTCAGTGGTCGACGCCTGGGGCAACGCCGTCGCGCTGACAGCTACAGTCGAGAACATCTTTGGCGCACAACGCATGGCGTCCGGATTCTTGTTGAACAACCAGCTGACGGACTTCTCGTTCCTGCCGACCGTCGGGGGCCGACCTGTTGCGAACGCCGTGGCGCCGCGCAAGCGCCCGCGCTCATCGATGTCGCCCACCATCGTCACCGATCGCGACGGCGAACTAGCGCTCGTCATCGGCTCACCCGGCGGTTCGGCCATCATCGGCTACGTGTCACGCGCGACCATTGCCATTCTCGACTGGAACGCGCCCGTGCAAGACGCGCTCGCCATGGGCAACGTCACTGCGCGGTATGCGCCCGCCAGCATCGAAGCTGGACGTTTTCCCGCTGATATCGCCGATGACCTGCGAGCCCGCGGCTGGACGCTTGTGGAAAGCCCCGGCGAAGGCAGCGGCCTGCACGCCATCCGCGTCACGCCGCAAGGCCTCGAAGGCGGCGCCGATCCAAGGCGCGAAGGGATCGTGGGGCGGGTGGCGGCGCCCGCGCCGTAATGCTTGCTCCCCGACTTGCGGCTCTTGAGCTTTGCCGCCTGCACGCACAAGATGTCCGACGGTAAATTGGCGGGGCCAATGTCGGGGGAAGTGGAAAAGTTCAGCCAGGTCGTTGGCGCGATTTATCAGGCCGCGCTCGACGCTGCGAGCTGGGATGACGCGATCGTCAATTTTGTCGAAGCGTATAGCCCGCCCTATTGGGACGTAGCGTTTCTGGTTTGGGAGCGAGCACCCCAGGTTGGCGCCCAGTTCGTGGCCGCCGCCAACGTCTCCCCGCCGGCCCGGGAATTGTACGCCGCGCACTTCGCCGGCCGCCATCCTTGGAGCCAGCGCATTGCCTCTCAGCCCGTCGGTCGTGTGGTGGATACGGACGATATCTGCCCGCGCGCGGAGTTAATCGAGAGCGAACTCTACAAGCACTTTTTGAGCACGTGGTCGCTTGTGCGCGCGCTTGCCTCAATACTCGACCGCAGCGGCGACCGTCGCCTCGCTTTCGTTGTCGCCGGTCCAGATGGCCAAGACATTGAGGGTCTCCGGCGCGGCGTCAGGTTGATCGCACCCCACCTGCAGCGCGCGGTGCGCATAAGCCGCACCATCGCCCAGGCCGATTTACGAGCAGCGGGCGCGGAAACATCCCTTGCCCACGCCACTGGAGGCGTTGTCTCGCTCGGTGCGGACATGAGCGTGATCAACGCCAATCCAAGGGCGCGCGAAATCATCGCTGCGGGCGCAGCCTATGTCCGCAATGGTCGATTCCGGTTCGCGCAAGCCGAGGCCAACGCGCTGCTCGACGGCTTAGCTCTTGCACAGCGATCCACAAGCGCCGCCTTCAACGTCACCAGCGCCAACGGCGAAGAGCACGCGGTTCTAGCCGTCCGAGTCGCTACACAATGGACGAAAGCACTGGACGGCTTCGTCGAAGGCGCAGCCATTCTGTTGGCCATCGGCGCCAAGTGCGACGCGCCGACTATCCCTGTCGACCACCTCGCGGCCTGGTTCGGCTTGACCCCAACTGAAGCGCGCCTCGCCGCTGCGCTTGCGGATGGGGAGACGATCCAGCACTTCGCGCGCCGCCGCGGCGTGACGGAGAACGCAGTTCGCTTCCTGATGAAGGGCGTGCTGCGAAAAACCGGCGCCGCCGATCAAGCCCGCGTGATTGCCACGCTGCGGGCGCTGCCAATCGTGCAACAGCAGGATTGACGAACGCCCGCTCGCCTCTACCTTTGAACGCGCGTGACCCGCATGTCGCCTTCGCCTGTGTTGTAGATTTCAACACGAAACTCCCGCCCCGCGCGATAGGCGTTCCATAATATGCGTCCGTCTTCAGCGGCGGCGCCGGCGCCGCTGAAGTCAATCGCTGTGAAATTGCCCCCGTCAAAGGTGGACTCGGTGCGGACGTTTTGCAGGTAAAGTCGCACCAATTGAGGCTCGGCATCGTTTATCTGGCGGTCAAGCCACGAGCATTCACCGGGCTGCGGCGGCGTCGCGACGGTAGCCGCAGTCGCCATTGGCGAGAAGTGGAAGTTCAGCCAGGTGAGTGGACGACCGTCGACGGCGTTAGTGCCGACAACCATCTGCATTCCGCCGCCGGCGCGACACCAAAGGGTGTAGCTTGTCTGCGCGTGAGCTGGAGCCGAGATCAGCATGCCGAGCATCGCCGCAACGATCAGAAATATCTTTCTCATACCTCATCCTCCTTAAGTCGATTGCTACGTTGCGCCCCGGCGCGGAGCGGGCGCTTAAGCGTCTGCGTCTTCGAAATCCTAGAAGGCGCCGCCCACCAACGTGCCACTCGTGGAAAGGCCGGCTCCCGAACGGTTGCGTTCGATCAGTGAGCCCGAGCCAAAGCTCCAACGCGCGCCGAGCGCCCACGTATCCAACTCTTCCGAACTCAGCAGGAAGCCGTCTGAGCGCCGATACCCGAGAAAGAAGCTTATGGGCATTGAATCGGGCTTCCATTCGCCCTCCAGGCTCACCAGGGAATTATTATTACCGCCATCGATCTCAGCCCATCGCGCACCTGCTCCCACAGAAAAACTGTCGGTGACAAAGTACGTCGCGCCCACCCGGGCGACCGATCCTTGGGCATCGGAGCCGCCAGCCTCAATTCCCGATACGCCGGCGCCCGCTTCAAGGGTTAGCCGAGAGAGGTAGACTTGGCCTTCGAGGCCTAAATTGTAGATATCAGCGCTGCCAAAGTCTTCCGTTCCGAGGAAAGCGCCAAACAGATAGCCTTCTGTGCGGTGAAAGATGTGCAAGTTCGCATTGCTAAACGTCCCGTGCGATCCGGAGGAGTCGATGCGGGCGAAATGAACGTCAGCTTGCGCTTCCAAGGATGACGCCATGTCAAAGTTGACGGCGCCGCCGTAGCTGATGGTGTCAACGTTGCTGCTGCCCCCACTGCTCCCAGCGCTCGAATAGCCGAGGTCCAGATAGCCGCCTGCCGCATTTGCAGCGCCCGGTGCGGCCAGCGCCAACATGACTGTCGCGGACAATAGGTATTTTTTCATCAGACATTTCCCCTGCGGCGTTCTCCGGTGAGTCTAACCAACACCCGCCGCCCTGCGCGCTACCCAAATGGGTAGCGCGCAGGTGACTTGCCTATGGTGTGTAAAGCGCCGAGTTTGGCTCGGCAGGAGCGTTTCCATGCACAAGGCGATTTCGGCGGCTTTGTTGTTGGTGGTTCTGGCTGCGTGCGGCCAAAGCGCGGCGCCTGCGGCGGGGGACAATTCCTCGGCGTCTAACCCCGGGGTCGCGCCAACATTTCCGGTCGAGCTCTCTCAAGCAAGTGCGCTCGAAACAATCGACGCCTGCGTGTTTACACCTGCCGAAGTCTCAGCCGCACTCACAGGCAGCTACGCCGCCGGAATTCCGGTAGCGCCCATTCCAGGGGCGCCACGCCGCGACTGCACCTACGACGAGCAAAGCGGCATGGGCCAATTGCGCGTGAACGTCACCTGGCTAGAGCCGTCGAGCGCGGCGACTTCGCGTGCGATGATGCTCAACATGCTCGCTGGCGGAAGCGCACCGATGGCGGGCGACCCTGATGGCGCGATCTTCCAGGATCAAACCGATCTCGGCACATATGCACTGCACTATTCGCGCGGCAACTTACTCTACGAAGTGCGGCTCATGGCCTTTCGCGGCGGCGCGGCGGCGGCGCGGGAAAAGCTCTTAAGACTACGCCGGCCATAAAAGCGAGAGTTTGCGACCCCTACCCCACCGGCAAAGCAATCAGAAAAGTTGAGCCCTCGGCGCCGGTGCGGGTGAGTGCGAGTTCACCGCCCATAGCGCGGGTGAGTTCGCGCGCGATGGCGAGCCCAAGGCCGGCCCCGCCAGCTTCAGGCGCGGCCGAGACAAACGGTTCGAACAAGCGTTCGCGCAGATTTTCACGCACGCCGGGGCCGTGATCGATCACCTCCATCTCGCACCGCCCGCCCGCGCGCGCAGCCCGCACCACCAAAACCTTGTCCACCCGCGTGTGGGATCCCATTGCTTGCGCGGCGTTGCGGATCAAGTTGCCGAGAATACGGTGCAGGTGATCGGGATCGGCGATGCAAGTAAGGCCCGCCTCGATGTCGGGGCGATAATCGATGCCGCCAAAGCCAATCAACGATTCCGCCGCCGCTTCTTCAACCACGTCCGCGACAATCAGCACTTGCAATTGGGGCGGCGTTTCATCGGCGCGTCCGTACTTCAATGTGCTGGCGGCGAGGCCGGCTGCGCGGTCAATGGTGCGTTCCAGTCGCGGCGCCAGCAAACGAACAGCGGGATCTTCCGATTGCGAGAGCCGATCGGCCACCAATTGCGCCGTCGAAAGCATGTTGCGCAGGTCGTGGCCGATGCGCGCCACCGCCGCGCCAAGCGCCGCCAACCGCTCATTCTGCTTGAGCGACATGCGCACTTGCTCAGCCATGTCGGCGGCGGCACGCTGAGCCCGACCGATTTCGTCGCTGCGTGCGCTGCGCAGGAACGCGACGGAAACATCCTCCGGCCTGTCACGGAAGCGTTCGAGCGCACGGGTAAGCTCGTGCATCGGTTGCACAAAGGCGGCCGTCAGCGCCGCGTACATTAACGCCCCCGCCGCCATCAAGATGAGCAAGGACACCCGCGCGAAGCGTCCGGCGAAGGCGCTCATGGCGCGCTTCAAGGGCGCTTCGGTCAAGACAATCTCAATAAACTCACCGCTCTCGAAACGCGGCCGCGCTCTCACCTGCAGCACGCGCCCGGGCGGCGCAAAGAACGTCTGCATGGCCCAGCCGAAGCGCACAGAGGCTGGCGCGCGCCGATAATCATAGGTGACCAGGCGCTCGCTGGTTGGCGCATCCAACGCTTCCAGAAGCAAAACCCGCTCACCATCGCGCTGCAAGGCCGCCCGCTGCACCCCGGCGGTGCTGAGCAATTCGTACTCAAGCGAAGCAGCCATCTCCATGTCGGGCGAGACTTCGAGCGCCAACGCCGCCACTTGGGCGACGTTCATACGCTCGCGCAGCCAGCTTTCGTGAAATCCGGCCAAAGCTGGCGCAAACACGAACACCTCACCGGCAAACACCGCCAACGCCGTGAGCGCCAAGAGCCGCCCCGCCAGGCTGTTAACGAACGCCCGCGCGCGCGCGCCAAATCCGGAATTGGGGCCGTTTCTGCGCGAAGTGTCCGCTGGCAGGCTCATCAGGCGCCAGACCTAGCCGAGATAGGGACCCCTGTCCTCGCCCAGGCAGCGCCGGATCAGGAACCAGCGCCTTGACGCTTGCGGAGCGCTGGGGTAATCCCGGCCCCTTCTTTTAAAGAGCATCGAGGCCTACCCGTGAGCACCAAGCGGACCTTCCAACCGAGCAGGCTCGTGCGTGCGCGCCGTCACGGTTTCCGCGCCCGCATGGCCACCACCGGCGGTCGTAAAGTGCTCGCGCGCCGCCGCGCCAAGGGCCGCAAGCGCCTCTCGGCCTGACCTGCCGGTTGAGCCCGCCTTCCCTGACCGGCGCGGCCTCCCCAAAGCCCGTTCTACAGCGCCTGACCAAGCGGACGCAGTTCCTTTATGTCCGCGACGGCGTTCGCGCGGCGCGCCCTAGCCTTATCGTCGAGGCCCGCCGGCGCGCCGAATCCGGTCCCATGGGGGTCGGCTTCACCGCCAGCCGCAAGGTGGGCGGAGCGGTTCTCCGCAACCGGGCCAAGCGGCGACTGCGGGAGGCTGCACGCCGCTTGCTCCCCGAAATGGGTCGGCCGGGGGTCGACTATGTGCTAGTGGCGCGACAACAGACCCCTGGCGCCGCCTGGGCGACCTTGCTTGACGATCTTGGAAACGCACTGATAAGGCTCGCCGTCCAGCTGGACGCCAGCGCTCCGCCCCGCGTGGCTAAAGCACCCAAGACCCCAACCGAAAGCGATTGACCCCGATGCAACACGGCAGCGGCCCCGGCCCTGGCGAAACCCGCAATGTGATGATCGCCATCGTGCTTTCGGTGGCGATCATGGCCGGGTTCGAGTTCTTCTATAACGGCCCGCAGCGCGCCCAGCTGGAGGCCGAGCGCGCGCGCATCGAAACACAGGCGCCGACGCCTCAAGCGTCGCAAGCGGCTACGCCCCAGGCGCCCGCGTCCCGCGAAGAGATGCTCGCCGCCAGCGTCGGCGCGCGCATCGTCATCGACACCCCGCAATTGGATGGTTCGATTGCTCTCAATGGCGCCCGTCTCGACGACCTCAACCTCAAGAACCATCGTCGTACAGTGGAGCGCGACAGCGAAGAAGTGACTCTGCTCTCGCCGTTCGGCTCGCAGTTCGCGCACGATGCTTTCTTCGGCTGGGAAATGGAAACGGGCGCCGACGTAGCGACGCTAGCGGATGATTCCAGCAATTGGGTCGCTCCCGACGGCGCGCGACTCACGCCCGACTCACCGGTGACGATGACGCTCGTCGCCGGTCCAGACCTCATCATCGAGCGCACGATTTCCATCGACGCGGATTTTATGTTCACGATTACTGACGTCGTGCACAACAATCGCGACGCGGCAATTTCCGTGCGCCCGCTGGGCGTTGTGCGCCGGCAAGGGCTGCCGCAGGATTATCGCTTCAACGGGATTGTGCACCAAGGCATGATCGGCGCATTCGGGCCCGACAACACGCTGCGCCAAGTGAATTTCAAGGCCGCCGAAAAGCATGCCCGCGACCGAGTCCGAGGCCGCGTGGGCGCCGATGAGCGGATCGAAGAAGCGCAAGGCCAAGGCGGCTGGTTTGGCTTGACGGACCATTATTGGCTGACCGCGATTGTCCCCGCTCAAGACGAACAGGTCTCGCCCTATTTCAACAGCCGCACCGGGGACAGCACGACCGATTTCCGCGCCGCCTATCGGGGCCAATGGCACGCAGCCCCCCCCGGCAGCTCGGTCAGCTACACCCAGCACGTATTTGCGGGGGCCAAGCAGGCAGACGTGCTGCAGCGCTACCAGCGCGACCTCAGCATTCCCCGTTTCGACGACGCGGTCGATTGGGGCATGTTTTGGTTCTTGACGCGTCCGTTCTTCCTTTGGCTGCTGCACCCACTCGCGCAGTTCGCGGGCAATTTCGGTTTCGGCATTTTGCTGACGACGATTGTCGTCAAGCTGCTGTTGTTCCCGCTGGTCTATCAATCGTTCAAGGCGATGGCGAAGATGCGCGCTTTGCAGCCAAAGATGAAAGAATTGCAGGAGCGCTACGCCGCCGACAAGCAGCGCCAGCAGCAAGAATTGTTGAAGCTCTACCAAACCGAGAAGATCAATCCGGTCTCGGGGTGCATCCCTATTCTGTTGCAAATTCCGGTATTCTTCGCGCTCTACAAAGTGCTCACCAACACGATCGAGATGCGTCACGCACCGTTCGTGGGCTGGATCCAGGATCTTTCGGCGCCCGATCCGACCTCGATCTTCAACCTGTTCGGTTTGTTGCCGGCGATCGGCTTTGATTTCCACGCGATCCCGTTCCTTGGCCTGATCCCCGCCATCGGCGTCTGGGCTGTCCTTTACGGGGTTTCGATGTGGGCGCTGCAAGCGCTGTCGCCGCCGCCGACCGATCCGGTGCAGGCGCAGGTTTTCCGTTTCCTGCCGATCCTGTTCACCTTCATGTTCGCCGCGTTTCCTGCGGGCCTGGTCATCTACTGGACCTGGTCGAACACGCTCTCGATGCTGCAGCAATACGTGATTATGCGCCGCCAAGGTGTGGAAACGCAGCTCGACAAATTCATCGCCAAACGACTGCGGCCACAAGCGGCGGAGTGACGTGAACCACGACGACGACGCCCTCGAAGCTGGCCGCTTGCTGTTTGCCGGGCCGATCGCGTTCGAGCTTGGCGTTGTCGCCATGGAGCACTTGCCCGACGGCGATGTGCCAGAGGTTGCCTTCGCTGGGCGATCGAACGTTGGCAAGTCGAGCCTGGTTAACGCCCTCACCGGGCGCAAAGCGCTGGCGCGCGCTTCGGTTGCGCCGGGCCGCACGCGCGAACTCAACTTCTTCCGCATGGGCGACCGCCTGCGCCTGGTAGATCTGCCGGGCTACGGCCACGCCAAGGCCCCCAAAGCGGAGATCGCGCGTTGGACGGCGTTGACGCGAGACTATTTGCGCGGACGGGCGAGCCTGAAGCGTGTGTTCGTTTTGATCGACTCTCGCCATGGTGTGAAGCCGCATGACGGAGATGTCATGGAAGTGCTCGATGAAGCCGCCGTCAATTACCAACTCGTGCTGACAAAGGCCGACAAGATCAAACCTACCGAACTTGCTGAAATCGCCATTGCGACAGCCGCTGTCATCGCAAAACGCCCTGCCGCCCACCCCGAGATCATCGCCACGTCTTCGGAGACAGGCTTCGGCATTGAAGTTTTGCGCGCTGAAATAGCGGCCTTGGCGTAGGCGGGAGAACCGCTTAGGAACCGCCAGTGAGCAAGCTGCCCCCCAAGGATCGCCTCGCGGCGCTGGAGAACGGCCTGACCAAGGCGAGAACGCTGGCCGAAGCCTTACCCTTCATCCAGATTTACGACCGCGAGACCATCGTGGTGAAATATGGCGGACATGCCATGGGAGACGGCGAAACCGCCCGCAAATTCGCCGCAGACATCGTTCTCTTGAAGCTCGTGGGCATGCATCCCGTCGTCGTTCACGGCGGGGGCCCCCAGATCAGCCGCATGCTTGAAAAGGCCGGCGTCAAATCGCAGTTCGTGGACGGTTTGCGCGTGACCGACGCGGACACGATGGAAGTTGCGGAGATGGTTTTGTCGGGCAGCGTCAACAAGGAACTGGCGCACTTGATCACCGCCGCAGGGCGCGAGGCCGACGTGCGCGGCGTCGGCCTCTCCGGCAAGGACGCGCGCTTGATCACGGTAGAAAAGGCCCTCCGCGTCAAAAAGGACCCAGGCAGCATGATTGAACAAGTGGTCGATCTTGGCCTTGTGGGTGAACCGACGGATGTCGATCCCACTCTGATCCAAGCGCTGATCAATGCGCCGGAAGATTATGTCCCCGTCATCGCGCCAATCGGCGTGGCGGAGGACGGCAAGACCTACAACATCAATGCCGATACCGCCGCCGGCGCGATTGCCGGCGCGCTCGGCGCCAAGCGCTTCCTGCTCTTGACCGACGTTCCCGGCGTGCTCGACGCCAACGGTGAACTTGTTCGTGAAATGTCGGTCGCCGATGCGCGCAAGGCTATCGAGACGGGCGTCGCTTCTGGCGGCATGATTCCGAAACTTCAAACCTGCATCGCCGCACTCGACAGCGGCGTCGAGGCGGCCGTCATTCTCGATGGTCGCCAGCCCCACGTTTTGCTCATGGAATTATTTACCGAACATGGCGCCGGCACGCTCATTCACTAGATCGGGCGCCTTCGCCGCGATTGTATTCGTCGCGCTAGCGGCGTTGCTTGCGTTCGCGGGCCACGCCGGTGCGCAGCAAGCCCGCGCCGCGAATGGCTGGCAGGTCTGCAACGAAACCAGTTTCGTGCTCGAGGCGGCGACCGGCCGCCCCGACGGCCGCGCCATTGTCGTGCAAGGTTGGACGCGGCTGCGGCCCGGCGAATGCAAGCTTGCTGTGGGCGCACCTTTGGCCCGGGGCACGCATTACCTTTACGCACGCACCTCCTCGGCCCACCGTGGCGGCCGGCGCCAATGGGGCGGCGATGCGCGCCTGTGCGTTGATCCGACAAGTTCCTTCACCATTGAGAACCCACCTCAATGTGCGGCCATGAGCCTGGAAGAGCGCCGTTTCCGCCGCGTCCAGATCAACAAGCGCGACAGCTGGCGGACCTCGTTTGCCGAGGCGCAGCCTTACACGCTGGCGCGCGCGCGGCAGGCTGGCTTACAGCGTCTGCTCGACGATGCGGGTTACGACATTCGCGAAGGCCGCCGCGGCGTCGATCCCCGCCGCATTGCTCAGGCGATCGCACAATTCCGCACCTCAGCCAGGCTCGCGCCCAACGCTGGCGAAGAGCAGATGATTGACGCGCTCGAAACGGCTGCGCGCCGCCGCGCCGACCAAGTTGGGCTTACCCTTTGCAATCGGACGCGCGGGCGCCTTTGGACTGCGGTTGCGCGCCGCCGCGGCGAAGGTTGGGAGAGCCGTGGCTGGTGGCCGCTGAACGCTGGCGGCTGCGTGCGCACCATCGACGAAGTTCTCATTCAAGACGTCTATTTCGTGCATGCGAGCCTTGAACACCCCGAAGGCGAGCGCTTTTTGGCGGCCGGCGGCGAGCCCTTCTGCACTGGCCCAGCGCGGTTCGCCATTCTGGGTCGCGATCATTGCGACACCCGTTATTATCAAACGACATTGTTCACGCCGATCTCGGCGCGTGATCACGATGGCTTGGTGGTGGATTTTGAGGAGCGCGATTTCCTCGAGCCCGGCGTGGCGCCGCGACAGCTGCAAGCGGCCCCGCAGGGCGATGCTGACGTGGCGGCGGGGCGCGAAGGATCGGCCCGCGGTCTCGTGCCGCAAAACGCCCCGACACAGGATCGCCCAACGCCGTGAAGCATATTCGCGACTGGGTGTTCGACCTCGACAACACGCTCTATCCGGCGCCAACTTTATACGACGAGATCGGCGAGCGAATGACGAGCTACATCGCGCGTGCGGCAGGTGTTGATCACGACGCGGCGCTAGATTTGCGCGAGCGTTACTTCCATCGCTACGGCGCGACCGTTGTCGGGCTTGCGCAACATCACGGCGTCGACGCGCAAGACTTCCTCACCTATGTGCACGACGCGGACTATTCCGTGCTCGCGCCCGATCCTGAACTTGCCGCACTGCTGTCGGCCCTGCCAGGGCGAAAAATTGTCTTCACCAACGGAGGCGGCGGCCATGGTGAACGCGTTTTGGAGCGGCTTGGGCTCAGCCATTGCTTCGAGCAGATCTTCGACATCGAGGCTGCCGGCCTTGCGCCGAAGCCCCAGCCTCAAGCCTATCAGCGCCTTGTCTCCGCGTGCGCAATCGAGCCGGCGCGCGCCGCTTTGATCGAAGACACCTTGCAAAATCTTATACCCGCCCATGACCTTGGCTTCGCCACGGCGCTCGTTGGGCCCGTGCTTCCAGAGCCGCGCCCTATCTACGTTCATCACTGGGGGCGCGATGTGAAGCTGTTGCTGCAGCGATTTTTGGCGGCCTAGATGGGCGCGGTTGCCACGGGCGGCCCGGACACGTAAGTGCGTTGCATGCCCCACACTGAACTCGCGGCCCAAATCGAAGCTGCCTGGGCGCGGCGCGATGCGCTGACGCCTCAGAGCACAGGCGCGGATGTCGAGGCGATCGAGGCGGCGCTTGATTTGCTCGACAGCGGCCAGGCGCGCGTCGCTCAGCGCGAGGCGGACGAAACATGGGTCACGCGGCAATGGCTGAAGCAAGCTGTGCTGCTTTCCTTTCGCGTCAGCGCCAACCAGCGAATCGTCGGCGGGCCCGATGGCGCGCCCTGGTGGGACAAGGTTCCTTCCAAATTCGCGGGCTGGAGTGAAAACACCTTCGCCGCCGCGGGCTTTCGCGCCGTGCCCGGCGCCATCGTGCGGCGCGGCGCTCATATTGGCCGCAACGCCGTGCTGATGCCCTCGTTCGTCAATATCGGCGCCTATATCGATGAAGGCACGATGGTGGACACGTGGTGCACCGTGGGCTCGTGCGCGCAGATCGGGCGCAACGTGCACATCTCCGGCGGCGCGGGCATCGGCGGCGTGCTCGAGCCGTTGCAGGCAAGCCCCACGATTATCGAAGACGATTGCTTCATCGGCGCGCGTTCGGAGGTGGCCGAGGGCGTGATCGTACGCCAAGGCGCGGTGTTGGCGATGGGCACCTTCCTGTCGCAATCGACCAAGATCGTCGATCGCGCCACAGGCGCGGTGACGCGCGGTGAAGTGCCGGCCTATTCGGTGATCGTTCCAGGATCGCTGCCAGACCCCAAAGGTGGACCATCCCTGGCGTGCGCCGTCATCGTTAAGCGCGTTGACGCACAAACGCGTGCGAAGACTGGCGTGAACGAGCTGCTGCGCGATTAGCATCCCGCTTCCAGCGTTTCCTCCACCTAATTTTGCTTCGCCAACATGATCGGCTGGCCGAAACTCAAACGGCGCCACACCCATTCGAGCGGTCCCATTTGGAACCTCGATAACCAAATAGGCGACCACAGCAATTGCAGCGCCCAGATCGCCAACACAATCGCCCACAAGGTTGGGCGGTCCACCTCGCCAAACAGCCCAAACCCCCGCCCGCCCCAAAAAATCGTGGTCATGATCAGGGATTGAGCGATATAATTGGTGAATGCCATGCGCCCGACAGCCGACAGCGGGTCAGTCACGAAACGCGCGCGCGCTTTTACCAAAAGCACAAACAGGCTCGCATATCCGATCGACGCGAAAATCGAGAGCGCCGTGTTTGCGAATGCTCCACGCGCTTGCATGTGGGTGAACTCGAAGTCGGCTCGTGCATTTAGCCAGGCCTGCCAACCGATCACGCCGATCGCCAACGTACCGATCGCCAGCGTCGCGGCGTAGGCCCAAGCCGGCGCCTTACCACTCAAGAACCCTAGCTTGAACAGCGCCATGCCGATCATCATCACGCCAACCGTCCGGATGAGGAGATACGACAACCCACCGCCGAAAAACTGCACCCAGGTGGCCATATTTTCGCGCCATGCGGAGACCAATCCGCCCTGATAGGCGGCCCTAATGCGCGCGAGTTCATCGGCTGGCGGCGACCATGTTTGCGCCTGCAACGCCGCCAGCTTTTCGCTGGGTAATTCATCAAGTACGAACGCAAAGGCGCTCATTAGCGCGAGCGAGAGCAATACCAACAGGGCGCCGCCAACCAACAGCGTCCGAACGCCCCAAGAGCGCGCGAACAACACGACGAACCCGCTCAAGGCATAGGTGACGAGGATGTCGCCGTACCAGATGAAGAACCCATGGGTGACGCCAAACACCAACAGCCATGCCAAGCGTCGCCGCAGCACGCGGCCGCGTTGTTTATCGCTACGCTCTCCGCCGACGAGATAGACGCTGGCGCCGAACAGCAGCGAAAACAGCGTGATACACTTGAATTCGAAAAACACGTGCATGACGATCCACGACCATAGGCCGGTGTCCGTCACCGCAAGCGGCGGCAGGTTTGGGTTCACCGCGGCTTGCCAGGGCGCCGCGAAATAGGCGGCGTTGACGATTAAAATGCCGAGCACGGCAAAGCCGCGCATCACGTCGAGGCTCTGGATGCGGCCCACGTCAGCCGTCGGCGCGGCGTTCATTTCGTCCTTGCTCACTTTGCCCTTTTTCCGGACGCAAGGCGCGGCTAGACCATGCCTCATGGACGCCCGCACCATCGCCGATCCGATCTCACTGGCGCAAGCTCTCATGCGTCGACCGAGCGTCACGCCTGCCGAGGCAGGCGCAATGGACGTGGCCGAGGCGGCGTTGGCCGCGCTCGGCTTTCGGGTCAAGCGTTACAGGTTCGGCGTGGTCGAAAACCTCTACGCACGGCTGGGCGAGGCCGCGCCAAATTTCTGCTTTGCCGGGCACCTTGATGTCGTGCCGCCAGGCGAGGGTTGGAGCAGCGACCCGTTCGCGGCCGACATCCGTGACGGCGTGCTCTATGGACGCGGCGCCGCCGACATGAAGACGGCAATCGCGGCGATGATCGCGGCGACGGAGAGTTTCCTGATCCACCGCGCGGAATTTGCCGGCTCGATCTCGTTCCTGCTCACCTGCGATGAGGAAGGGCCGGCCATTGAAGGCACCAAACCCACCTTGGCGGCGCTGGCCGCAAAGGGCGAGATCATCGACCATTGTTTGGTCGGCGAGCCCACCAGCGAAGCGCACGTTGGCGACACCATTAAGAACGGGCGCCGCGGCAGCCTCAATGTCGTGATCGACATGGACGGCAAGCAAGGCCACGTCGCCTACCCACACCGCGCGGTCAATCCGGTGACGCCGCTGCTTGAAGCGCTCGCCGTTCTAAAAGCGCGGCGCTTGGATGAGGGCGCGCCCGGTTTTGATCCGTCCAATCTCGAAGTGACAAGCATCGATGTCGGCAATCCCGCCCACAATGTCATTCCAGCGCGCGCCAGCGCCAAACTCAACATTCGTTTCAACACTCACCACTCAGGCGAAACGCTGTTCGCATGGATCCAACAAACGACTGAGCAAGCAGCCACAAGCGCCAGCGCTACCTGCGCGTTGCGCATCGCTTCTCAGAGTTTACCGTTTTACACGCAGCCAGGGCCGTTTACCGACCTGTTGGTCGCAGCCGTGCAAGAGACCTTCGGCGCAGCGCCCGTGCTGGCGACAACTGGGGGCACGTCCGACGCCCGCTTTTTCAAGGACTATTGCCCTGTCGCCGAGCTTGGCCTGCGCAACACCACAGCGCACATGGTCGACGAGCATTGCGCGGTCGAGGATGTGCGCACGCTGGCGAAATGTTATGAGGCCGTGCTGCGGCGCTATTTCGCGTAGTCAACCCGCGCCAGATAGAGCCCGTCAGCTGGCGCAACCGGTCCGCAAAGCGCGCGGTCCTTCGCGGCAAGCGCGTGAGCGACGTCATCGGCGCTCATTTTTCCGAGCCCCGCCTCCACCAACGTACCGACCATCGAACGCACCTGGCGGTGCAGGAAACTCCGCGCTTCAAACCAAAATTCAATCTCCTCGCCAAGGCGCGCAATGTTTGCCGCGTCGAGCGTCTTGAGCGGGCTCCTGGCTTGGCAGTGACTATCGCGGAAGGTGGTAAAATCGTGATGCCCCACCAGGCGCTGCGCCGCCGCCTGCATCGCGCTCGCATCCAACGCGCGCGTGACCCGCCACGCTTTGGCGCGCTCAAGCGCCAACGGCGCGCGGCGGTTGACCAAGCGGTAGCGATAGGCGCGTCTCACGGCGTCAAACCGCGCGTGGAAATCTGGCGCGGCTTGCTCCGCCGCCAGCACGGCGACGGGATGGGGACGCAGATGCGCATTGAGCGCGTCGCGCAGGCGGTCGGGGGCGATGGCTTTTTCGATGTCGACATGAGCTACCTGACTCAGAGCGTGGACGCCGGAATCGGTGCGCCCGGCGCCAACGACTTCGGTGCGCGCGCCCGTCAGCTTTTCAGCCGCGTCTTCAAGCGCGCCCTGCACGCTTGGACCATGGATGACGCGCTGCCAGCCCATGAACGGGCTGCCGTCATATTCGATCGTCAGCTTGAAGCGCACGCTGATTTCAGCTGCGCCGGTAGTCCAGCATCGGGCAGGCGCGCGCATCGGCGGCCCCCGGCGCGCCGCCGGTCAGACCCATCACTCTCATCGCCGCCTCACCGGGGCCGGATGGCTCCCAGACCACCACGAACGCAGCCGCCTGCGGGCCGCAGAGACCGGTCACGCCTGCGGCCCTGGTCTCGCCCACAACCCGGTACACCAGGGTTTGCGGCTCCTCGACCGGCAGTCCAAGCAAGGCGCGCAACGTCTGCCCTTGCACGATCGTCGCCGGCGAGACCGCACCGGTAATCTGCGCCTCCACGACAAGGCCGTTGGCCGCGCGCAGGGTCAGCACTTCTTGTGCGTCGGCGCCGGCTTGGCCAACGTCCGGCAAACGCAGCGCCACCGACACGGTCAGCTGACCGGTCGCGGTGCGCGCGGCGTCATTATTCGGCGCGAACACGCGCGAGGGTTCTGACTCAGGCGCCGGCGCATCGAGTTGCGGGCCTGCCTCGCCCGCTTGCGGCGCGGCCGCTTGTCTCCCACAGCCGCTCAGCGCAAGAGCGAGCGCGATGAGTACGATGCGCACAAGCATGAACTTCCCTCCACGCGCCCGGTCTTAGCCGGGAGCGAACTTGGCTACAATCTGAGTCTAAGTGAGGCGAGCCCCCGCCGGAACTGGATGGCCACGCAAAAAGGCGTCTGCGGCCATGGGTGCGCGCCCATCGCGCTGCACTGTGAGTAACCGCACCGCGCCGTCGCCGCAGGCGACGAGCAGCGCGTCATCGAGCGCCTCGCCGGGCACGCCACTCCCGAGCCCCAGACGCGCGTGCAGCACTTTCATGCGCGCGCCGCCGACCTCGAACCAGGCATTAGGCGAAAGCCCTCGGATCATGGCGTCAATCTCGCGCGCCGGACGGTTCCAATCGATCCTCGTTTCGGCGGCGCTGATCTTATGCGCGTAAGTGACGCCTACTTCCAGCTGCGGTGTCTCGGCAGCTTGCCCACGCTCAACCTCTTCCAACGTCTTCACTAACAATGCCGCGCCGCTCAGCGCCAAACGCTCGTGCAGGGTAGAGGCATTGTCTTCGGCCTCGATTGGCGTTTCCGCGCTGGCGAGCACGGGGCCAGTGTCGAGCCCCGCTTCCATGCGCATCACCTGGACGCCAGTGACGCGATCGCCAGCCATGATCGCACGCTGAATGGGCGCTGCGCCGCGCCAACGCGGCAGCAGCGACGCATGCAGATTAAACGCCCCGAGGCGCGGTGCATCCAGGATTGCTTGCGGCAGAATGAGCCCGTAGGCAACGACGATGGCGGCATCGAGCTTAAGTGCAGCGAACTCGGATTGCGCTTCGGAAGATCTCATGCTCTTCGGCGTGCGCACTGCAATGTTGCGGCTGGCGGCGAACGCGTGCACCGACGTCGGGCGGTCCTGTTTGCCGCGCCCTGCGGGCCGCGGCGGCTGCGAATACACGCAGGCTATCTCGTGGCCAGCCGCGATCAGCGCTTCAAGCGCCGGCAACGCAAACGCCGGCGACCCCATGAAGGCGAGGCGCATACGGCTTTAGTGCATGCCCGTTTGGCGCTGCATGCCGGTGAGAAAACCGCGCAGCGCGTCGGCGAGTTCGCAGGCGGCGGCGTGGGCCTCCTTGCGATCAGTTTCCGGCAGCGCGTCCAGCAGTTCGCGGCAAACGTCAGCGTGTTCGAGGTCTGCGGTTTCGTGCACTTCGAAGAACCGCAACGTGGCCGGCTCGCGCGCGTCGTAGCGTTCGACCAGGCCTTTGATCTTGGTCTTGGCGATCGCCGGCAACTGGCTCTCGTAAGCGTAGAGCGCCCCGAGGCCTGAGGCGTAGGAGCGCCGCGAGAGCGTGCGGAACGCATCGATCAGCGCCTTGGTTTCCAAATTGAGCGCAACGGCGCGGACACTGCCCTCGTCAGCGCCCATGCCGGCGGCGAAACCCAGCCAAAGCGAGGCGTGATCATCCTTATCGGCGCCAATGCCTTCCTCTTCAGCGAGGTTTTCCGCCAGCAGCCGGCGGCCTTTCGGATCTGGGCAGTTTGCATGCACGGCGCTGACCGCGCGTGGGAAGGCCTCGACGTGGTGGAAATATTGCTGCGCGTAGGCCTTGAGCGCCTCGCGCGTCAGCTTGCCCTCTTCCCAAGCCTGATAGAAGGGGTGAGCGAGCATCGCCCGCGCTTCAATCGCCGCATCAATCGCCGCCGATGTGCAGACATAACCGCCAAAAGCTTCGGACATAGACCAACCCCCGGGTTTGGCGCTGCTCCAGCGCCGGCAAATCAGGCCCCGAACATAAAGCCTTCTCGCGAATGCGAAAGGGGGGCTCTTGCCGCCGCCCCCCTCAAACCTCCAGCGCCGCTTCTTTCTTGGCTTTCTTCAGCTTGCGCAGCACAGTTTCGCGCTTCAGCCGCGAGAGGTGGTCGATGAAGAGCACACCTTCGAGGTGGTCCATCTCGTGCTGAATGCAAGTTGCGAACAGGCCCTCAGCGTCTTCTTCGACCTGCTCGCCCGAATAATTCAGCGAGCGCAGCTTGACCTGGGCCGGGCGCTCAATGTCGTCGTAGAAGTCGGGTACCGAGAGGCAGCCCTCCTCCCAGAGCTTTAGTTCCTCCGACGCCCAAACGATCTCAGGATTGACGAAAAAGCGTGGCGCCTTGGCGTCCTCGTCGCGCGCGAGGTCCATGACGATAATCCGCAGCGGCACGCCGACCTGGATCGCCGCCAAGCCAATGCCGGGGGCCGCGTACATGGTTTCAAGCATGTCATCCATCAGCGCCCGATGCGCATCTTTAACCCCGCCCTCGACAGGCTTCGACTTTTGCTTGAGCCGGGGGTCCGGTGCGGTGATGATCTCGCGAAGCGACATGTGATTTCAGGTATTAAGCGCCGGGCGGGCCGTCAAGGAAGCGCCCGTGGGCAGGGACAGTTTCATGAACATGCAGGCATTGATGCGGCTTTCTGGGCTCGCGGCGCTCCTTGGCGGCGGGCTGCGCATCGCCTCCGCACTGCCGCTGCCGATGGGGGCTATGGCGCAGGAGGCGCTCTGGGACGTCATCGACATCCTGCTTACCCTTGGACTTATAGGGATTTACCTCGCGCGGGCCGGCAAGCTGGGCTTTCTCGGCCTGGCCGGGTTTGCTTGCGCGATGGCGGCGCTGTCCTTCATCGGCGGCCCCGACGCCGACCCGTTCGGCTTTTCGACCTACGAACAAGGGGCGGCGGTCCTGGCGATTTCGCTGGCCGGGTTCTCGATCGCCTGGCTGCGCGCGGGCGAGCGCCCGCTCCTGGCGCCACTCTGCTGGTTTGGCAGCGTAATCGCCGCAGGGGCCTTGGGCATGGGCCCCGTACCGTTGCCCGATTACGGCTTCATGGCGGCGGGTGTTCTGTTTGGAGCGGGTTTCGTAGCGGCTGGTTGGGATTTGTTGCGCCGCCCCTGACCCTTGCGGGCGCCGCGCCAAACAGCGATATGACCCCTGCAGGCAGGCGGCGGACGGTCGCCCCGCCAACCCGGTCAGGTCCGGAAGGAAGCAGCCGTAACGGGTTGCGCACGGGTCGCCGTTCTGTCTGCACTCTCCACCGCGCCAGGATCACGCCGCCGCCGAGCGGGCTTGGCTTTGAGCAACGAGCGCGCTTTGGCGCGGCAGGACCAGCGTGAATTTCGAACCGCGGCCGAGTTCGCTTTCCGCAAGCACGTCGCCGCCCATCAGACGCGCGAAGCGGCGGGTGATGGCAAGCCCGAGGCCAGTGCCGCCATAGGCGCGCGTGATCGAAACATCCGCCTGCACAAAAGGCTGGAACAGGCGTTCGAGGTTTTCCGCGCTAATGCCGATACCGGTGTCGCGCACCGTGAACGCGAGCGCGTCCACGCCACCAAAATCAACCCGCCGCACGTGCAGCACGACCCGCCCATTGCGGGTGAACTTCGCGGCGTTGGACAGAAGGTTCATCAGGCATTGCTTCACGCGCATCGGGTCGGCGTGCATGACGGTCGCGCAAGGCTCGACAATGACGTCGCAGACGCTGTTATTGCCGTGGGTCAACGGCGCCACGGTTTCAACCACTTCACGCGCAAGCGCGGCGACATCCACATCCTGCGGCGCCAGCGCCAATTTTTCCGCTTCTATCTTTGAAATGTCGAGCACATCGGCGATCAGCCCCAGAAGATGCACTGCGGCAGTGCGAACGCGCGCAATGTCTTGGGGACTCGTCGCGATATCGCCGCTCGCCAGATCCTCCTCGATGATCTCGGAATAGCCGATAATGGCGTTCAGCGGCGTGCGGAGTTCATGGCTCATATTGGCCAAGAAAGCCGATTTCGCCTTGCTCGCGGCTTCCGCCGTCCGCGTGACTTCGACCAGTTCGGCGGTGCGGGCGTCGACGCGCCGCTCCAAATCTTCGGCGGCGAACTCGGCGCTCAAGCGCGCGGAGATCAGGTCGCCGAAAGTGATGCCGCCAGCCCGCGCCGTCACCACGACATTAAGCGCCATCACGCCGGCCAGAACTATAAAAAATATCCCTTGCCATCCGGGCGCCAGCGCGAATGCATTCGCCGCCAGGCCGACGGCCGCCGTCGGCACCGTGTACAAGATCATGTTGCGCGTCATCACATGCAGCGAAGTGATGACGATCGCCGACCCGGCGCAATACATCAAACCAATTAGAGGGCCGGGAGCCGGCGCCATTGCCAGCGCGACATAGGGCAAGCCATACGCGACGGTGATAAACGCCACCGCCCAAATATGCTTCTTCGCCAGCCGCCGCAGCTCATCTTCCGACTGATGATCGAGATCTTCTGACGTCTTCGCCAAACCGGCGCTCACTTTGAGGTCGATCCACATGCCCGCCAGCGCGCCAAGGCCGCACAAGGCCCACCACCACCCGGGCACCGTAAGCGCGACAATGACAGGAATGCTCAGCACCGAGGCATAGCGAGTGACGCCGTGGCGCGTCCAGGCGACCTCCAGGAACCGCCGGAGCGTCATGATCCAGGTGCGACGAGCACGATCCGGCGCGTCCATGCGTGCTCCTTCCGGGCCAAGGGCGGATCGCGACCTTGGCGTAATTGGGTAAAGGACCAGCGAACGGAGGCTCAAAACCCCAAAGCAACTCGCGAAACGCCGTTCGCACCGCTATATTCGCCCAATGAGCGATGAATCAGCCCCCGGCCTGTTTGGCGAAATGAACGCGGCCGGCGGCGGCTATCTGGTGCTGGCGCGGAAATACCGCCCGCGGACCTTCGCCGATCTGATCGGTCAAGAGGCGATGGTGCGCACCATCGCCAATTCCTTTACCCTCGGGCGCATCGCTCACGCCACCATGCTGACGGGCGTGCGCGGGGTCGGCAAAACCACCACCGCGCGGCTGCTGGCGCGGGCGCTGAATTATCAGCGCGGCGAGATCAATGAGCCGACCATCAATCTCGATCCCCCCGGCGAGCATTGCCAAGCGATCATGGAAAGCCGCCATCCCGACGTATTCGAGATGGACGCGGCCTCGCGCACCGGCATCGGCGACATCCGCGAGATTTTGGATTCGGTGCGCTACGCCCCGGTGATGGCGCGCTACAAGCTCTACATCATCGACGAAGTGCACATGCTCTCGACGCAGGCTTTCAATGGCCTGCTGAAGACGCTGGAAGAACCGCCGCCGCACGTGAAGTTCATTTTCGCCACCACGGAAATCCGCAAGGTGCCGGTGACGGTGCTGTCGCGCTGCCAGCGCTTCGACTTGAAGCGCATAGAAAGCGAACGCCTCGCGACACATCTCGGCAGTATCTGCGTCAAGGAAGGCGTCAAGGTCGACGCCGATGGCGTCATGCTGATCGCGCGCGCGGCGGAAGGCTCGGCCCGCGACGGACTATCCCTGCTGGATCAAGCGCTGGTGCAAAAGCCGGGCGCAACCGTTTCCGCCGCCGACATACGCGACATGCTGGGCCTTGCCGACCGCGGGCGAACGCTTTCTCTTTTTGAAGCGATCAGCAAGTCTGACGCGAAATCGGCTATCGAGGAAGCACGCAGCCAATACGATAGCGGCGCCGATCCGGCGCTGATCCTGCGCGACCTGCTAGAGATCGGTCACGAAGCCGCGCGTGCGCAAGCGCTCGGCGTCGAGGCGCGTATTATTGGCGGCGCTGATTGGGTGGCGCGGGTGCGGGCGCTGGCCGAGGCGCTGTCGCCGGCGCAGCTTTCGCGACTGTGGCAGATGCTGCTGAAGGCGCTGGAGGAAGCGGGTCGCGCGCCCGATCCAATCGCGGCGGTGGAAATGGCGCTGGTGCGCCTGTGCGCGGCGCAAAGCTTGCCGCCGCCAGAAGACGCCGCGCGGATGCTGCGGGATGGCGCGCCGGCTTCCAGCCGGCAGGATCAAGCAAAACAAGAGCGCCGGCAGGATGCCGGCGGTTCGAAGTTGAAATCATTCGAGGATGTAGTGGCTCTCGTGGCTGAGGAGCGCGATGTGGAGCTGGAGATCGCGCTGGAACGTCACATGCGGGTAACGCGCTTTGCCTCCGGCGAAATCGTGTTCGCACCGGCGCCGGATATGCCCGCCGACCTGCCACGCCGTCTCATGACTGTCTTGCGCGAAGCCACCGGCGCTGACTGGCGCGTTCGCGTTGATGCGGCGGCGCCGGAAAAGCCAGTCGAGAGCCTGGCGGAGCGGCGCAAACGCGAAGAGGCGCGCGCGCTCGATGAATTGAAGCGCCACCCCTTCGTGGCTGAAGCGTTGAAACAGTTTCCCGACGCGGAAATCGCCGGGGTGCGCGCGCCTCAGGGCGAGAGCGCCGAAATCGTGCCGCTGACCCCGCTCAAAAAGGACTAAGCGATGAAAGACATCTCGCAGATCATGCGCCAGGCGCAGGCCATGCAGGCCAAGATCAACGATGCGCAAAAGAAGCTCGAAGCCATGGAGGTCGAAGGCTCAGCCGGCGGCGGCATGGTGCGCTTGCGCATTTCAGGCAAGAACGCGCTGCTCTCCCTCAGCATCGATCCTTCCTTGACCGGCGATACGGAAATCCTGGAAGACCTGATCAAAATCGCCCACGACGACGCCCGCAAGAAGCTCGACGACGCACAGAACGAGGAAATGAAAGGCCTCGGCGGCGGCATGGGGCTGCTGCCTGGATTTAAGATGCCTTTCTAGCGCTTCGGCGAACGATGCCGTCAGAGATTCTAGATTCGCCAATTGTTGAATTGGTCCGCCAGCTTTTCACACTTAGCGGCGGAAAGCGACGCCCCGGGGCGCCCATAAACCACGAGCCGCGCGCTATCGAGCAGACATGCGAACACTTTTGACTCGTCCAATGGCCGCCGCGCGCGCGGCGCGAGGTAGGCGATGATCATGCTGGCGCCTGAGGCCTGCGCCTCAGCTTCGATGCGACGGACGAACTGCTCCATCGGCACGGCGCTCAAGGGATTAAACATGAACACGAGAGTATTTGCGCCAAAATCCGAGACTTCGCGCGCGTCAAGACAATACGACCGCACATCTTCGCACTTGACGGGGCCCGCCGATCCAAACGCGGCGATGTTGCGCGTCGCAGTCTCGTGCAGCTGGGGCGAGAATTCCACGCCGCGCACGCGCCTGAATGGATAGGTGGACGCGACCAATAACGCTTTGCCCTTGCCGGAACCAATATCCACGAATTCGTATTCGGCGGCGTCCGCCGCGAAGGCTTCAATAATCGATCTAAGCACGCCTTCGTGGACACATTGGTAAAACCATGTGCCGCTCTCCAGTTCGGCGCCGACATCCACGTCATAACCCGCAAGCGGGATATCCAGCGCTGTATCCACGGCGTATTTAGCGTCGAATGCGGCATTGTCGCTGGCCGCGCGTTTGCTGAAGCGCTGCATATCGTTGCCGCGTAACAGATCGCGAAATTTACCTAGAATGCTCATGTGGCTCCATTTCCTAGCTTGGAGCGCGTGAGTGGAAAGTAAAGAGGGCTCACCTCCCTTGCATATTTGCCTCGTCGGGGTCGCGCGCACGCGATTAATTTTCCACCCATCGGCGCGCACGCTTGCTCGGGGGGGGGCCATGGGAGATGACATCAGGAGTGGGTATCTCGGTTAAAGCACTCGGGCGAGCAGCGCTTCGGCCTGCGGTGCGGTTAGCGTGGCCCGCGATCGCGGCCGCGTCGCGGATGCGCGCCCAATTCTCCCACGCGCCGCGGGTGTTGTGGTTCAACGCATGGACGAGCGAATTGGATGCGGCGCTCACCGCGCTTCCCGCGCCCGCCGGGTGCTCTCGCGACCACTACCGCGTGCTCACCGAGCCCACGGGCGTTGCGAAGCGTCACGCGCTGGTGCTCGATAACGAGGCGCCCATCGCCGTTGTCTCCCTGCGCAAGCGCAACCGCTACTGGGAACCGGTCACATATCAATGCCTGCCGGGGGTAATCGCGCCGGCGATCGACAGCTCAGCACTCGGCCGCGCGATCAATGCACTCGGCGTCGAAGTGCGCGTGGGCGGCGGCCTCGGCCCCGAAGTGCAGGAGCTTAACCCGCGTATCGCCTTCCACTATGAGGCGCACCGCGTCGACCTGCGCGGGGATTACCAAGCCTATTGGCGCAAGCGCAGGCAGCGACATCTCTGGGCGGTGCGGCGCGCGCGTTCAAAATGCGAGCATGGGACGCAACGCCTAGATGGCGAGAGCGATCTCGACTGGGCAGTCGACATGTGGAGTCGGAATTGGGCAAACGACCCGGAGAACGAAATCGTCGTTGCACGCGATCGGCGGAATTTCTGGAACGCAATCAGCTCGGTCGAACCGAGCGAGAACGCATGGACACCTCATGTCCTGCAATTGTCGCTCGATGGCCGGCGCGCAGCGGCGGCAGTGCTGCTTTGCCAGGGCGACACGGTCACGTTTCAGTGCACAGCGCGCGATCTTGCATTCGATGAATTCAGCGCCGGCACCCGGGTATTGGATCTTGCAATCGAATGGGCTGCGGAACAGGGCTTTTCGTGGTTCGATCTCGGCGGCGGCGGCAGCAACAAGCACCATTGGGGGCCCCGCTGCGGATTGCGCTACGGCGCCATATTTCGCACCACCTTCTTCGACCGGCTCTACCGTATCGCGCCAGAGTGAAACCGCACTTCGCCCGCTAAGCACGGCCAACGCGCTTGATTTCCCATTCCAGCTCTACGTCGTTCTTGTGGAGAACCGCCGCACGGATGTCTTCGCCGAGGCCTTCGATGTCAGCGGCCGTGGCGGCGCCTGTATTGATCAGGAAATTGGCGTGCTTCTCGCTCACCGCCGCGCCGCCGCGCTTGTGACCGCGAAGCCCTGCTTCGTCGACCAACATCCAGGCCGAGAGTTTATCGCCCGAAGGCAGCACAGGATTCTTGAAGGTCGAGCCGCCGGTTTTTTCGCGAATGGGCTGGGAGCCTTCGCGCTTGGCGGTGATCTCGGCCATTCGCTTTTCGATCGCCTCCGGCGCGTCGGGACGCCCTTGAAATGTCGCATCGAGGAAAATCAAATCCGCGGGCAAGGCGTTGTGACGGTAGGTGAAGCCGAATTCAGATGCCGGGATCGTCATACTCTCGCCCGCGCGCGTCATCACATTCGCTTCCACCAAGACGTCTTGGGTCTCCCGTCCGTAACAGCCGGCGTTCATAGTCAGCGCGCCGCCAACGGTGCCCGGAACGCCGACATAGAATTCGAGCCCGGCGACGCCCGCCTTCGCCGCCGCACGCGCCAGCGCCGCGTCAAGCACGCCTGCGCCTGCTTTGAGCCGCGCCTCCGGCAGCAGCTCGACGCCCTGAAAGCTGCGCCCCATCAACCGGATCACCACGCCGGCAATGCCGCCGTCGCGCACGATCAAATTGGATCCAACCCCAATTGGTAAGACCGGAACATCCAAAGGCAGCGCAGCTAAAAACTGCGCAAGGTCGTCGGCGTCGGCTGGCAAAAACAGCGCGTCCGCCGGTCCGCCAACCCTAAACCAGGTAAACGGCGCGAGATTTTCACCGCGCAGGACTTGCCCGCGCGCGGCTGGAAGGACGAGTTCACTCATTGTTGATGGGCTATCTCACGCTTTTGACCGCCGTCAAAGCACTCCCGGCTCGTCGCGGCGACAATGACGGCCCATACTGTTCGTTCAAAGGAGGTCGCCTATGCTCCGCTTCGCCACTCTAGCCGCCGCCGCGCTCGCACTGGTTGCCTGCGCGACGCCAGAAACCGCTCAATCGGCCGCCGCCCCCACGGGTCGCGATTGCTTCAATAGCGACAGCGTCGGGGGCTTTAGCTACGTCGACAATCGCCATATCGCCGTATCGGTGGGCGCGAGCCGCAAATACACGCTAACCACGATGTTCAACGCCCGCGATCTCGACTGGACCCAAGCCATCGCGATTCGCTCAACCACCAGCTGGATTTGCACCGGCAACGGATTGGGCGTTGAGATCATCGGCGGCGACCCACAACAGACCTACCCGATCACCGCCATCGAACGCGCGCCCGAAGAAACCCCTGCGGCGCAGGGAAGCTAACCCACATTCTCAAAGGAGACCTGCCCATGTTTCGCACGGCCATTCTCGCCGCGAGCGCCGCCTTGGCGCTCAGCGCCTGCACCACCGCACAAACCGCTGACGGAACCGCCAGCGCCGCATCACGCGATTGCTTCCGCGCGCTAGATGTCGGCGGCTATGGCGTGCTCGACGACCACCGCGTGCGCGTCCACATCAGCCCGCAACGCGAATACATCCTCACCATCGGCCAGGATGTGCAAAACCTAGACTGGACTCACGCCATTTCCATTCGTTCGGTGACCAGCTTCATCTGCGTCGGCAATGGGCTCGGCGTGCAGCTGATCGGTGGCGATCCGCCGTTTCCGTATCAGGTGACCGATATCGCGCGAGCCCCCAGAGAGCCAGTGCAAGGCAGCTAACTCGCGACCTTCAATCCTGCGCGTAGGGCTATTCGCCCGAGCGCCCCTTTGACGATGACATCGAGCTGGCTCTTGGGCTGGTAATCGGCGGGCGCGACGTAGCTGACGCGATCTTCCGCGATCAAACGGCTGACCTTGTCGAGGCTGCGCGGCTCGGTCCATTGGTACGGGTCGAGCACCGCGACAGCGCAGCCGCCCTGGCTGGTGACCATCTTCATCGAGGGAATGTCGGTGTCGCCATCGCCGATGAAGATCATCCGCTCGAACGGCAGTTCGCGCGCGTCGTCGTGCATCCAGCGATTGATGCTCTCGGTGTCCCAGACGTTATCGATGCCCTTGTTGATGCGGAACAAGAATTGCGTCTTGGTGGTGTAATTGATGGCGACGCTCGGCCACTTCGCTTCGCCGTTCTTGTCGTAGAGAAAGCGCGAGGCGAACACGTTGCGGAAACGGCGGAAGAGCGGGCAGCCTTCGATCATCTCGTATATGCCGGACGAGACGATATAATGGTCAAGCTGTAGGCCAAGGTCGTCGGCAAACGCATCGACACGGTCGAACCAATGATCAAGCCCGTCGAAGAAATCCGGATCGGCGCCGTTGGCTTGCAGCTGCTTGCGGGTGACAGGATGGCCGGCGGCGCGGGCGCGATCGAGCATCAGGTGCATGTAGACCAGAATTTCGTCCGCATCCTCGGCCTTGGCCAAGCGCTTCACCTCAAGCCAGAAATCGGCATGCTTCATGCCGGCGATGTCGGGAATGAAGCTGCGCTCCTGCAAATTGCCGCGCGCCAGCGTGCCGTCGAAATCGTAGACGATAGCGGCGCGGAGCGGGGTGCGGGGGGCGGTAGCGGACATGGCGTGTTAGCGCTGGTGAGTCGGGGGCGAGGTCAAGGATTCGCACGTGCTCCAAAGCATTGTTCGCCAACAACACTCCGTCATTCCGGGGCTCGGGCGTTGCCCGAGAACCCGGAACCCAGGGGAAAACACACATCTTGGTGACGCTGCGTACGTTGGTCAAATAGCGATGTGGCGCGCAAGCGTTCTACGATCCCCTTGGTTCCGGGTTCGCACTTCGTGCGCCCCGGAATGACGGCTAAATCTCAACCCGTCGCGGTAGCTTCTTTGCAAGCGCGGCAAATACCTCGACCGGGTCCGCACCCAGGGCCCTTGTTATCGCATAGAACTCGACCACATCGACGCGGCGCTCACCGCGCTCGATGTACGAGATGAACGGTTGCGGCTTGCCGAGACGCTTGGATAGCTCGACCTGGGTCATGCCCTTCTTCTTGCGAAGGTCGACCAGCGTTTCAAGCAGGGACGCATAGGCGTCGGTGAACACCGACTTTGGCATGGCCGGAACGGACTCCAGCCAGTTGCCCTATATCTGATCTCCATAAACGCGTGGTCAATAAGGCGAAAATGCGCTATGAACCGACCAAGGCCGCCGCCCCGCATTTGGGCAAGCTCATCATCGCCGGCACGCGCGTGCCGGTGGAAGCGGTCGTGCGCCAGTTTGCGGCGGGCGCCGACTTGGCCTGGGTGCTGAAAGGCTTTCCCGATCTCGGCGAAGACGACGCGCGCAGTGCTGGAATATGCGGCTAGTTGCGTATCGGAAGTGGGTATTGGTGCGGACCGCTTACTCAGCGACTCGATGCGTCACTGAAAAGGAGCGCGGCACGCAATTCCTCACATTGACGGGAGCATCTCCCGCAAGATCAAGGAACGCCGTCGGCATTGTCCGAATCGCCGACGGCCTGACGTTTGAAGACGCTGCCGTCGATCTTTGAAACCGTTCAAGCCCGGCGCTGAAGGACTCGTTGGTCACGACCGCATGATACTCCGGCCATGTCGCGAGCGACACAGGCACAGGCACCCAAAACGCGGCCTCGCCTGCTCTGATCGACAACACGGCTGAGAACCGGGCGAAGCAGAAGGTGTTGGTAATATCCCAAAAAGCTTGCGAAATGTCGGCGCGCATCATCAACACCGCATAGTCACCCGGCTCCAGACGGTATCCGGTGTAGTGTACAAGGCGGGATTCCCCTGCGCGTCGAGACGCTTCAATGCGCACATCACCCCGACCGCGAAGGTCGATGGGCTCACCAAAGGTCCCCTCGTCCAGGTTAACGGGCACGAGCGTGAGAACGGTGATCTCGGAGCCTACGACCGTCTTGATTAACAGCCCTCGCGCGTCATCTGGACCGAACTGCGTTTCCTGTGCTGCCGCACGTCCGGCACTCAGCAACAGCAGTGCCGCCAAGCTCAGCGCGAGAAACCGCAGAGAGTAATCATGTAATCCGAGCCCGCCCATCACCCCGCCCCCAACTTCCCCGGCAGCGCGTTCGCGTAGCTCGTAATATCCCCCGCGCCCAAGCACACCACGATATCGCCAGGCTTGGCTTCCGCGCGCACCAACGCCGGCAAATCATCCCACGACGCGAGCTTGCGCGCATCGCGGTGGCCGTGGCTTTTGAGGCTCGCGGCCAAAGTATCGGCGCTCACGCCCTCGATCGGGGCTTCCCCGGCCGGATACACATCCGCCACCGCGACGATGTCGGCGTCGTTGAAGCAGGTGGAGAAATCCTTGAACAGGTCGCGCAGGCGGGTGAAGCGATGCGGTTGTACAACAGCCAGCACGCGGCCTTCGGTCATTTCGCGGGCCGCTGACAAAACGGCGGCGATTTCTACCGGGTGATGGGCGTAATCGTCGACGATGCGCACTTCGTTCCAAACCCCCGTGGTGGTGAAGCGGCGCTTCACGCCGGCGAATTTCTTCAAGCCGTTGCGTATCCCCGCATCGGTGACGCCCAGCTCGCGCGCCACCGCGATTGCCGCGACCGCGTTTTGTACATTGTGCCGCCCGGCCACCGGGAGAAACAGATCGTGCATGGTCACGCCCGGGCCTTCGCCCTTCTTTCGCGCCACCACGTCGAACGTAGAACCATCGCGCGAGGGGCGCACATTGACCGCGCAGACATCGGCCTGCGGATTGAAGCCGTAGGAAATCACCCGCCGGTCGCGCACTTGCGCCGCCAGCGCCTGTACTTGTGGATGATCGAGGCACATCACCGCGAAGCCGTAGAACGGAATATTTTCCACGAAAGTCTGGAACGCCGCGTTCATGGCTTCGACATTGCCGTAATGGTCGAGGTGCTCGGCGTCCATGTTGGTGACCACCACCGCCGTCGCGCGCAGCCTCGTGAAAGTGCCGTCGCTTTCGTCGGCCTCGACCACCATCCATTCGCCCTCGCCCATGCGCGCGTTGGCGCCGTAGGCGTTGATGATGCCGCCGTTGATCACGGTCGGATCCTTGGCCCCGGCGTCGAGCAAAGCCGCGATCATCGAGGTGGTGGTGGTTTTGCCGTGGGTGCCGCCGATCGCCACGGTCCATTTCAGCCGCATGATCTCGGCCAGCATTTCCGCGCGCCGCACAATGGGAACCCCTCTCGCGCGCGCTGCGTCGGTTTCCGGGTTGCCGTTCCTAATGGCGGAGGACACCACCACCACGCCCGCCTGCGCGGCGTTCTCGGCTTTATGGCCGATGAACACGGTCACGCCCTGCGCGCGCAGCCGCTCGGTGTTGGCGCTTTCCTTGGAATCCGAGCCCGACACCTCGTAGCCGAGGTTTTTCATCACCGCCGCGATGCCCGACATGCCGATGCCGCCAATGCCGACGAAATGGATGGGACCGGTGTCGAAAGGAATGGCGCGGCGGATCATGGCGCCCCTGTATCAGGGCCGCGCCCGCACCGCCAGAAGCGCCAGCGCCATGGGCCCGCGCGGCGCCGCCTGCGCCAGCCCGGCGGCCAGAGCGATTGCCCCCGCAGCCATCAAGAAGGGCTGAGTTTTCGGGGGCCGGTTTTGGGGGCGCTTCAGGCGCGCAGCACTTTTACGCCGAGCTTTCTTGCGCTGGCGAGCAGCTGTTTGTCGAAACTCAGAATCGATGCCCCTATCCGGCTGGCGATGGCGATATGCAGCGCATCGGGCGTGCGCAGCGGCAGATCGAGACGGCGCAGATAGGAATGGCACTCCGAAACATCGACTGGCGACATCTCAACCAGTTCGGCGCGGGCAGCCATCCATTCATCATAAGCGGCCAGAACCGCCTTTCCCTCGCTCTTGGTGATCTGGCTGGTGCGAACACGCTTGCCAATGACCGATGCGATCTCGGCGCCGCAAAAATCGCTGACCACGACAAGCCCGGCTACCCGGCGCAGAGCGGCCTCCGCGGGCGCGGTCATCGCATCTGTTGAGATCACCGAGACGAGGACATTAGCGTCAACATAGACGCTCACTTCCAATCCTCATCGCGCATCTTGGAGAGCAAGGCGGCGGCATCGACCTTGGCCGGCTTTCGGCCAACCCTACGCTTCACCAGCCAGTCGATATCAGCTTGCGTCATCCGCCGTTTTTCGCGCGCCGCCGCCCGCACCTCAACCACCGCCTGGCCATGGCGGGTGATGGTCACCGGCTTGCCCTCCAGCGCTTCGTCGATCAACGCGGAAAGCTTGGCCTTGGCCTCGGCGACGGAATAGGTGCTCATGCGCCATTATGGTCACCGAATGGTCATTTTGTCCAGACTCAACCAATGTCAACGACGGACCAGCCAGCCGAAGAGTAGGTTACCCCCCCCTTAACTCAACCCAGAGATAGTTCCCACGAGGGGGAGTCTGAATGCGTTCCTTGAACCTTTTGGCGAGCGCGACCGCGCTTTGCGCAATCGCCGCCGGTTGCGCATCCAGCGACGACATAAACGCACTGCGCAGGCCGACGCTGCCGCCGACACAAGTGGCGCTGGCCGATCGGCACTCACCCTTGCATGAGAATATTGCGATCTACGAAATCATCGGCGCGCCTGAGTTCCGTCTGTTCGATGGCGGAGACATCATCACCACGCGCCCGACGCGTGCGGATGTCGCTCACATGCTGCGCACGTGGCTCGCAAGCGCCGACATGCTGGCCGAGGACATCGACCATGCGGATTATCTGCTCACGGTCACGTTCAGAGACGATTTGCGCGGCCCCGACGTCATTCCATTCTCCGACAAGCGCGCCAGCGCGACTATGCACTACAGAATTGAAGATCGGCGCTCCCGCGATCTCGTGTTCGAGGGCGAGTACAATGCGCGCATGCAGGCGCGCATGCCCGGCGTGACGCCGGAAATGTTGCGCGCGGCCATCGCCGGGGGCCTCATTGGTGCGGCGCTTGGGCCGGACCTAGCCGCCTCGGATGATCCCGTGGGAGTGGCGGCAACGGCGGGTGCGTTGCTCGGCGAGGCGTCCGCCGCATTTGCGGCAAGCCACGAGATGTTGCTTTGGGATTGGCCTGAGATTCGCAACGAAGCGCTGCCGCGCCTGGCAGATGGCCTGACGCTGGGCGCCATCACAGGCGCCATAGTGGCGGATTATGACGATACGGCCAGCGACGCAGCCGCGCGCTGGCGTGGCGGCGTCGCCGGCGCTGCGATCGGCCTGCTCGCCGCCGCCCCGACAGGCCGGCGCGTGGATCATTGGGACAGCACCGAGGCGCTTGGCGCTTTCGACGGCACACGTCGCCGCGGGCAAGCGGTCCGAGGCATGATGCGACAGAACTTCAACCGCTTTTTATTCGGGTTGGAGGAACAGGACTTGATTGAGATCCGCCGCGCGGTCACCTGCGACGACCTCAATCCGCACGGCTACGGCGTTGCGCTTGTCACTTCCGACGCCGTCAGCGTGGCGTATGATTGCCCAATCGGGCGCACGCGGCCCCTCCGTCCGGTAGGTTGATCTTCACGCCGCAACGCTTTCCGCCAAATCCGCCAACGACTTGGCGGCGTCGGGTTTAGCGGACGCGCGGGCGGCGCTGGCGCGCACGGAAAGTCCGTGCGTGTCGTTGAGGCGCTGGGCCAAAAGCTGCGCCAGCGCGACCGGCTCGAACGCGGCTTCCGCGATCACGTCCGCCGCGCCGACCTCGGTGAGGCCAGCGGCGTTACCGGTTTGGTGATCGTCGGCGGCGGCGGCGAAGGGAACCAGGACCGCGGGGCGCCCGGCGACTTGCAGCTCCGTCACCGACGACGCGCCAGCGCGCGCTATGACAAGATGCGCCGCCGCGAGCCGATCGCCCATGTTGGAAAAAAATGGCGCCACCTCGGCGCTTACGCCAGCAATTTCATAGGCGCGCCTGACCTGCTCCAATTGTTCTTCGCGGACCTGCTGAACCACGCCGAGCCGCATGCGCAGGCCTTGCGGCAGCATGGCGATCGCCGCCGGAATAACGTCGCCAAACAGCCGCGCGCCTTGGCTGCCGCCGATAATGAGCAGGTTGAGCCGCCCACCAGCCGGCGCATCGGGATAGAGGCGCTCGCGCACCGCGAGGATCGGTAGTCGCACTGGGTTGCCAACGACGTGCTTGCGCACTTGCGCGCTCGCGGGAAGCCTATCCAAGCGATCGAAGCCGCACGCCACCGCCGCAGCGCTGCCCGCCATCGCGCGGTTGACGCGGCCCAGCACGGCGTTCTGCTCATGAATAAGGATCGGCACTTTTGCAGCGCGCGCCGCCATCAAAGCGGGGAACGAGGGATAGCCGCCAAAACCCGCAACCAGGCTCGGATGCAATTCGCGGAAGCGACGCTTGGCCTCGCCAATGCCGCGCATGATCTTGAAGATCGCGGGTATGGCCTTGAACGGATTGGCGGTCAGCGCCGCAGCTGGCACGTCCTCGATGCGCTCAGCGGGAAAGTTTTCCGCATAGCGTCGCCCGCGCGCGTCCGTCATCAGCACAACACGCCAGCCGCGCTGGCGCATTTCTTCCGCGAACGCCGCCGCCGGGAACAAATGCCCTCCCGTTCCGCCCGCGGCAATCACGACAACGCGCTTATTCATGCCCAAACCTCATGCCCTGGCCTTGCCGGCATAGAGGTAGGCGCCCGGTCGGTCGCGTAGCAACGATAGGCAAAAACCCAGCGCCAACGCAGATCCGATCATCGAAGACCCGCCAAAGGAGATGAACGGCAGGGTCATGCCTTTTGCCGGCAGCAAGCTCAGGTTGACAGCGATATGGATCGCCGCCTGCGCCACCAGCAAGGTGATAAGGCCCGCCGCCGCCAATTGTTCAAACGGCTCGTTTAGGCGACTGGCGCGCGAGAGCCCGCGAAACGCAAGCGCGCCGAACAACGCGATAAGGCCCACTGAAGCCAAGAGCCCAAACTCCTCTGCCGCAACTGCGAACACAAAGTCGGCGTGCGCATCGGGCAACAAGCGTTTGATCACGCCCTCGCCAGGCCCACGTCCAAACACGCCGCCAGCGGCGATTGCATCGAGCGCGCGGTTGACCTGGTAGGCGCTGTCGCCGTCGGGGTTGAGGAACGCATCCACTCGTTCGCGCGCATGGGGATAAAACCAATAGATCGCCCATGCGCCAAGGCCCGCCGCGACGCCCCCGCCCAACAGCCAACGCAAAGCCATGCCCGACAAGATCAACATCGGACCAAGCACAAGCCCAAGCAGCGCGGTCTGGCCAATGTCAGGCTGCGCCAACAACGCCGCTGCGGTGAGCGCGTAGAGGCCAATCGAAATGACGCGGCCCGGAAAGCGATCCTGCTTGACGCTCTCGCTGAGCATCCACGCCCACACCACCACCAAAGCGGGCTTAAGGATTTCCGAGGGCTGCAGCGAGAAGAAGCCGAAATCAAACCAACGCTGCGCACCCTTGACCTCCGGGCCAAGCCACGCCGCCAAGGCGCAAAGCGGCAAGGCGAGCGCGGCAATCAAGGTCGCCGCGCGTCGCAAGGCGCGCGGGTCGAGCGAAGCCGCCGCCAGCATGACAATGACGCCAAGCCCGGCATAGGCAGCTTGCCGGGCAGCGAAATAGAACGCTTCATCGATGCGAATGCGAGCCGTCGCGGCCGGGCTCGCCGCCATCGAAAACAGAACGCCAAGCGCAAACAACGCTGCGGCGATGAACAGCAGCGGGCGATCATAGGTGCGCGCGCGATCGACAGCGGCGCTCCAGCGTTCGGCCAGAACCGCGTTCACGACTTGCTCCCAGGAAGCGGACCAGCGCGCGTAGGCTGCGCGCTGGCAAGCGCCGCCACCGCCGCTTTGAACGTGTCGCCCCGCTCCTCATAACTCTTGAACTGATCGTAGGACGCGCACGCGGGAGACAGCAGCACCACAGCGTGTGGCTCCCCGGAGGCGCGCGCATCGGCAAAGGCGAGCTTGACAGCCGCCTCGATGTGCCCCGCCATCGTCACCGGCGCTTTGCCCTTCAGCGCATCCGCAAACTCACCCGCCGCCTGCCCGATCAGGTAGGCGCGCGCGATGCGCGGAAAAAATTGTGCGAGGCCGTCAATGCCGCCATCCTTGGCGACGCCGCCGGCTATCCAATAGACGCGCGGATACACGGCAAGCGCCTGCGCCGCAGCGTTGGAATTGGTAGCCTTGGAATCGTTGACGAAGCGCACACCCTCGATCGTGCCAGCGCGCTCAAGGCGGTGTGGCAGCCCCGAGAACGTGGTCATCGCCTGGGCAATCAAGCGCGGGTCAACTCCAAGCGCGCGCGTCGCCGCATAGGCCGCTGCGGCGTTCTGTGCGTTGTGCCGGCCCGGAAGCCCCGGCGCGTGCACAAGGTCGGCGACAATGCCAGAACGCCCGTTCAAACCGTCGATGAGTTGGCCGCCGAGCGCTGAAACGCCGCGCCCAAGCGCCTGGCCAGCAGAAATCGCCGCCACGTGCTGAACCCCAGCGCCGGTCAATTCAGTGCAGATCGCCGCGCAATGAGCATCGTCGACGCCGATCACCGCCCAGTCCGCCGCACCTTGATTTGAGAAGATGCGCTTCTTGGCGGCCACGTAGCCAGCCATATCGCCATGGCGATCGATATGGTCGGGCGTGGTGTTCAACCACACTGCCACATCGAGCCGCAACGAATGGGTGAGATCAAGCTGGAACGATGAGAGTTCGAGCACGTAATAAGCGCCCGCGTGCAGCGGCGCCAATTCGAGCACGGCCTCACCAATGTTGCCGCCGAGGCGCACGTCCTTGCCGGCCTCGCGCAAGATGTGCGCGATCAGCGCCGAGGTGGTGGACTTGCCATTGGTGCCGGTCACGCCAATGAGTTTTGGACGTTGCGTCGCCGGCAGCGCATTCACCGCGCGGGCGAACAATTCGATGTCGCCCAAGATCGGCACGCCAACTGCATCGGCGAGCGTCACCACGCGATGGGGCTCTGGGCGCGTCAGCGGCACGCCGGGCGAAAGGATCAGCGCCGCGAAGCTGCGCCAGTCGCGGCTGTTGATGTCGGACACAGCAACGCCGGCAGCCTCGGCGTTCGCGCGCGCGACATCGCTATCATCCCACGCAAGCACGCGGGCGCCGCCGGCGCTGAGCGCGCGCGCCGCCGCGAGGCCCGTACGCGCCAGCCCGAACACCGCAACGTCGCGACCTTTGAATTCAGTGATCGGAATCATCCGACCGGCCTCCCGCTTAAAAGAGAAGGCGGTGTGCGCTGCTTCGCACCGTTAACGCAACTTCAATGTCGCGAGGCCCGCCATCGCGAAAATAACCGAAATAATCCAAAAACGAATGACAATCGTCGGTTCCTGCCAGCCCAGTTTCTCAAAGTGGTGGTGGATAGGCGCCATCAAGAACACACGTTTGCCGGTTTGCTTGAACACCGCGACCTGCAACATCACCGACAAAGTTTCGAGCACGAACAGACCGCCAACGATGGCCAGCACGATTTCATGCTTCGCCGCCACCGCCACAGCGCCAAGCAAGCCGCCCAGCGCCAGCGAGCCCGTGTCTCCCATGAACACGCGCGCCGGCGGGGCGTTGTACCAGAGAAAGCCGAGCGAAGCGCCGAGCAGCGCGCCCAGGATGGTCGCCAACTCGCCAACGCCAGCGACGTGGGGTATCCCCAAATATTCCGAATAATCGACGCGGCCAACAAGATAGCAGATCATGCCAAAGGTGGCGGCGGCGATCATCACCGGGACGATGGCCAGGCCATCCAATCCATCGGTCAAGTTCACCGCATTGCCGAAGCCGACAATGACGATCATTGAGAACAGAATGTAGAACGCAAACAGCTGCACGCCCCAGCCGCTGACGAAGGGCAGCGCCACCGCTGTCAGTGGATCGCCCGCCATCAGTGCGTTGAAGAAACCTATGAAGTCGTGGGCGTCTCCCGGCGTTTTGGAAATCCATTCCGCCGCCAGCATGGCAAGCGATGCGGCGAGCGCGACCAGAAACTCAAAGCCAAGCCGCGTGCGCGCTGAGAGCCCGCCGTGGTGCTGCTTGGTGACCTTCGCGAAATCATCGACGAAGCCTATGGCCCCAAAGCCCAACGTCACCGCCAACACGGCCCAGACATAGGCGTTGCTCAGATCCGCCCACAGCAACGAGGCGATGCCCAGGCTGATTAGTATAATAAGGCCGCCCATGGTGGGGGTGCCTTTTTTTGTGAGCAGGTGCCCCTCGGGGCCGTCAGTCCGGATCGGCTGGCCCTTGCCCTGTTTGCTGCGCAACCAGCGGATGAATGGGCCCCCGATTGCGAACGCGATGATCATCCCCGTGAACATGGCGCCGCCAGTGCGGAAAGTGATGTAATTGAAGAGATTGAAGAATTGCGAGCGCTCGACAAACTGGCCCAAGAGCTCAAGCATTCTCTTCCCCTCTGAGCGACGCGAGCGCGTCAACCACTCGGCTCATGCGCGAGCCGTTTGAGCCTTTGACAAGCACAATATCGCCCGCGCGCAAAGCACCCACGATCAGCGGACCCAGCGCGTCAGCGCTCTTGGCATAGCCGCCCCGGCGTTCAAGCGGAAGCGCCTCCATGAGCGCGGCCATAAGCGGCCCCGCGCCAAACACCAGATCGATCCTTGCCTGTTCAATCGGCTCGGCGAGCCCAGCGTGATAGGCGCGCTCCTCCCCGCCCAGTTCGAGCATGTCTCCCAGCACCGCAATCCGGCGCCCGCCCGCTTCCGGGCGACGCGCGCCAAGGGTGGCTAAGGCGGCGGCCATGGACGCAGGGTTGGCGTTGTAGGAATCGTCCACAAGCACGAACGCCCCGAACCGCGCGGCGATGCGGGTAGCGACGCCGCGCCCGTCGAACGCGCGCAAATGTTCAAGCGCATGCGCAGCTGCGGCCAGGTCGGCGCCGACAAGTTCAGCGGCGGCGAGTGCGGCGACAGAGTTGAGCGCCCAGTGCGCCCCCTCCACGCCGATGCGATATCGGATCGCGCGACCAAGGACCTCCGCTTCGGCGACCGAGCCGCCCTCGCCCATCTCAAATGAGAGAAGCCGCGCTTCACATTCCGGCCCGCGTCCAAAACGAATGAGCCGCGCGCCGACACGTTCAGCGGCAGCGATAAGTCGCGCTGCGTGCGGCGCCTCGTTCGGCACAAGCGCCGCGCCTCCGGGCGCAAGGCCTGCGAAAATATCGCCCTTTTCGTCAGCGACAGCTTCAAGCGAACCTAGATTTTCCACGTGCGCCGGAGCGATGGTTGTTACGAGCGCGGCATGAGGCGCCACCAGCTGCGTTAACGGCAATATCTCGCCGCGATGGTTCATGCCGATTTCAAATACCGCAAAGCGGCTTTCAGCCGGCATGCGCGACAAGGTGAGAGGCACCCCCCAATGGTTGTTGTAGCTCTTCACCGAACGATGCGTGGCGCCGCTGGCGGCAAGACAAATCGCCAGCGCTTCCTTGGTGGAGGTCTTTCCAACCGAGCCTGTGACAGCGATGCGCTTGGCGGGACTACGCTCGCGCGCCGCTTCGCCAAGCTTGCGCAAGCCCTCCAGCACGTCAGCCACAATCAGCACCGACCCCAAGCCCTCGGCCTGCTCGGGATCGGAGATCAGCGCAGCGCTCGCGCCGCTGACAAAAGCTTGCGCTAAAAAGTCGTGCCCATCGCGCACATCCTTTAGCGCCACGAATAGGTCACCCGGTTGCAGCGAGCGTGTGTCGATGGACACGCCGTTTGCGCTCCATTGCTCGCCCCCTGCGAGCACGCCGCCGGTTGCGCGCACGGCTTCGGCCGCGGACCAGAGTTCAGTGGACATGCGCGCGCCCGCAAAGCCGTGTCACGATTGCTGCTCCAACGCCGCGCGCGCGACGTCCTGGTCTGAAAATGGATACGTTGCGCCCTTGATGATCTGTCCCGTTTCGTGGCCCTTGCCGGCAATCAACACGGCATCGCCAGCGCCCAGCATGGCGACGGCTTCACCGATCGCCTGCGCACGGTCGCCGACCTCAACTGCGCGAGGCGCACCTTGGATAACTTGCGCGCGGATCAACGCGGCATCCTCCCCGCGTGGATTGTCGTCGGTGACGATCACTACATCGGCCTGTCGTGCGGCGACGGCGCCCATCTTGGCGCGCTTGTCCGTATCGCGATCGCCGCCGCAGCCAAAGACGGCGATGATGCGCCCCGGCGCGTGTGGGCGCGCCGCGCGGAGCAGAACGTCCAGCCCGTCGGGCGTGTGTGCGTAGTCCACGAACACATGCCCGCCGAATTTGCTTTCGCCGACATGCTCCATGCGACCTTTCACTGGCTTCAGGCGCTCCATGCCTGCCCACACGGCAGCGGGCGTTTCGCCGAGCACCAGTGCAAGAGTTGCGGCGCACACGGCGTTCAGCGCTTGAAACTCGCCAATCAAGGGTAGTTCGACCTTGCTCTCTTTGCCGTCCCAAAGCAGCGTCAACGTCTGCGCATTCGGGCGCGGTTGGATTTCCACGATTTTCAGGGCGCGCTCACGCGGCGCGCGCCAGCCACACAGCACGATTCCGAGCCCATGATCGCGCGCGCTTTGCTCGAATGCCGCGCCCTCGGCGGCGTCGGCATTGATAATTGCGACACCGCCCTTTTTTACCAACGCCCACAACCTCAGCTTGGCCTCGCGATAGGCGCCCATGTCGTGATGATAGTCGAGATGGTCCTGGGTCAGGTTGGTGAAGGCTGCGGCGTCAAAGGCAAGGCCATCGATGCGATGCTGCTCCAAGCCGTGGCTCGACGCTTCCATCGCCGCGTGGGTGACGCCGTCCTCGGCAAGTCGCGAGAGCGCCGCATGCATCGTGGCAGGATCTGGCGTGGTGTGCCCAAGGTCGATCACGCCGGAGGGCGCGATGGCGCCAAGCGTGCCCAGGCTGGCGGCGCGTCTGCCGGTATGCGTCCAGATTTGCCGTAGGAAATCGACGGTTGAACTCTTGCCGTTGGTGCCGGTAATGGCGACGAGAGTTGTGGGCCGCTGCGGATAAAACACAGAGGCGGCGAGCGCAAAGGCGCGGCGCGGCGCCTCGGCTATCACGTGCGGCAATCCTGGGTCGGCGCTGAGATCGCCAGCCGACAAGACAGCGGCGGCGCCATTTTCCCGGACCTGCGCAAGAAAATCACGCCCATGCGCGGCGACGCCTTGAAGCGCCGCAAACAGATAGCCAGGCTCGACCTTGCGTGAATCCGCGGTGAGGCCGCTGATCTCGAGGTCGCGCGCACTTTCTGGAACGCCGGCCTGAAACAACGCGCCGAGTTTCATTGCCTCTCCCTACTCCCGCACGCGCGGCCCGGCGCGTAAGCCCAGCATTGGCGCGACCCGCCGCAGCGTCCGCGCCACGGCGGGCGCCGCCGCCGCGCCGCCGGATTCGCCCGGCCCCAAATCATCGAGCGCAAGCACGATCACATAGCGCGGATCATTCGCCGGAAATATGCCCGCGAACGAGGAGAAATTGCGGCTTTCGTCGTAGCCGGTCTCCTGGCCAAGCTTCTCAGCTGTGCCGGTCTTTCCGGCAACCTGGAGCCCTGGCACATCAGCCGCGCGCCCAGTGCCTTCGGTGACGACAGCGCGGAGATACGCCAACACCTGCCGTGTCGCCCCCGCCGAGAACACCGGGCTGGTCTCGATGTCGTCGCCGGGCGCGTGCAGCAGCAAGGTCGGCTCAACGCGGGCGCCGGCATTGGCGAACACTGTGTAGGCGCCGGCAAGGGCGGCGGGAGTTGCAGCTAACCCATACCCAAAGCCGAGGCCCGCAACGTCGCGGCGGCCGCGCGCTGGGGGCGCGAGCGGCGCCTGGTTGCGGCCGACCTCAAGGCGCGTCGGCGCTGTGAGGCCGAGGCGCTCCAGATACACGCGTTGGCGCGCTCCGCCCAAACGCAACGCCAGCCTGGCCGCACCGATATTTGACGAGCGCGCGAGGATGTCGCGCAAGGTGGCAAGGCCGGCGATGGGCTCGTGATCCTCAATCAAGCTGCCATCGATATCGAAAGGCTGCCGCAAGTCGAACAATTCGCCGGGCGCAGTTACATCCTCTTCAAGCGCCATCGCCACCGTGAACGGTTTGATGGTGGAGCCCAGTTCGTGGACGTCGCCGGCGACGCGGTCGCGCCGCGCCGATTCCGAGGCCTCCCCGGCGGCGTTGGCGTCGAAACTGGGCCACGACGCGAGCGCCAGGGTTTCTCCGTTTCGTCCGTCGAGCAAGATGGCGGCGCCGCCACTAGCGCCAGTTGCGCGTGCGGCGGCGGCGAGTTCGGTTTCGAGTGCGTATTGCATGCGCACGTCAAGCGAGAGGCGCACGGGCCTACCCGCTTGGCCGGCGGCGCGGATCTGCGCGTCGAGCCCACGCTCAGCGCCAGCAAGCGGATTGAGGTCGACATCGGTAAAGCCCAGCGCGTGCGCGGCCAAGCGTGCATGCGGATAGACACGGTGATTTTCCGCTTCAAAGCCGATGCCAGCCAGGCCAAGTGCGAGCACCGCCTCGCGCTGCTCCGGCGTCAAGCTGCGATGCAGATACACAAGCCGATGCGAAGCATCCCCGAGCCGGCGCACGGTGGCGGAGCGATTGAGGTCGGGAAACACATTGGTGAGCGCTGCGGCGGTTTCTTCGGGGTTCCAGACCAAAGCAGGCGTAGCTGTCAGCGCGAAGGCGCGCACGGTGGTGGCGAGCAAGACGCCGTTGCGATCGACAAGGTCGGCACGAGGGATCGAAGCGATCACAGCGCCGCGCGGAGTGGCCAACGGATCGCCCGCGAACGCCAGCTGCACGGCGCGCCCTGCAAGCAGAAGCAACACCGCGAAAACCCCGACCGCCAAAAAACGCACGCGGTTGCGCGCCGGCGCAGCTTCGATCGTGGGCTCGCCAAAGCCAGCGCCCGCCGCCATGGCCTGCCCGAACGGCCTCATTGGTCGCCAGTTTGGTTGGCGCGCGGCGCCGGGAGATCTCGTTCTATAGCGGAAGCGGGCCGGGCCGCATTTTCGCCGCCGACAACGAGGCCCAAATGCTGCTGCGCCATGCTCTCGACATGGCCCGGACTTTCCAGCGTGGCGATTTCGGCGCGCAGCGCACGCATGTCCGCTTGCGAATCTTCAATCCGCGTTTGCAGCTGGCGCACGTGCGCTTCGGTCTTGGCGGCGTCGGTCTTGGCTTTGTAAAGGCCAATGACCAACACGACGACGAGCAGCGCCGCAGCGACGTGCAGCGCGCGTCTCAGATGAGCTTTGTCCATTCGGCCTCCGCGCGCGGGGCCAGCACCGGCGGATCAAGATCATCCCAAGCAGGCGCGTCGGTGCGCGTCGCCCAGCGCAGGTTGGCTGAGCGCGCACGCGGATTGGCGGCGACTTCCTCATCGCGCGGCGCGGTGGAGCGCTTACGTTCCAGCGCAAAACTCGGCGCCCGCCGCGACGGATTATTTGCCGCGAGATCCGGCGCATGGCGCGAGCCGCGCCCCTGTGCGTCGGCGCGCGCGGTGATGAATTGCTTGACCATGCGGTCTTCCAAGGAATGAAACGACACCGCCACCAAGCGCCCGCCCGGGGCCAGCGCGCGTTCAGCAGCGGAAAGGCCGCGCGCCAATTCGCCCAATTCATCGTTTACGAGCAAGCGCAGCGCCTGGAATGTTTTGGTGGCGGGATGGGTGCGCGCGCCCCTGCGCCCACCGACGGCGCGCTCGACCATGTCGGCCAGCGCCAGCGTGCGGGTGATGGCGTGCGCGGCGCGCTCCTGCACGATGACGCGGGCGATGCGGCGGCTCTCGTCGTCCTCACCGAAATGATAGATGAGATCGGCCAGCGCGACTTCACTCAACTTGTTCACCGCGTCAGCAGCACTGGGCCCTTCCCTTTCCATCCGCATGTCCAAATCCGCATCTGCCTGAAACGAAAAACCGCGCGCGGCTTCGTCGAACTGAAACGAGGAAACGCCGAGATCGAACACGACGCCCATTAAGGGTTCGTTTACAAACGTTTCGATTTCGCCGAAGCGGCCCTGATGCAGCACGAAACGATCCGGAAACGCGGCCTTGAGCGGGGCGCCGCGGGCCATAGCGTCGGGATCGCGATCAATCGCAATCACGCGCGCGCCCGCTTCGAGCATAGCCCGCGAATAGCCGCCGCCGCCAAAGGTCGCGTCCAGGTAAAGCCCGCCAGCCTCGATCGCGAGCGCTTCCATGGCTTCGGCTAGCAGGACCGGGGCGTGGGACATGACGCCATGTCTCACACGATTCATCCTTGTTCCGCAGTGGCAATGCCAGATTCGCGGAGGAAATCCTCAGGGCCCAACGTCCGCCCGGGACTCTACCGGGATTTGGAGCACAATGTCGGGGCGCGGCGGCCGGTCGGTGATCGCTTCAATGGCCGCCACCGAGGTGATGACGATGGTGGCGACGCCTGCCGCGATCGCGAGCGTGGTGAAGGGGCGATCTAAGATCGCCTGCGCAACCGAATTCGCACCCGGCCCCACGGATTTCGAATTGGGCGACGTTTGCGCACGTTTAGCGACCAGCCTGTAGCCTGACTTCGGAAGTGTTATGATCAAACGGTGCGGGCGCTTTGTATCGCCCAAGATGCGGCGCAAAGAAGAGATCACCTGCGTCAGCGCCTCGTCCGATCCGGATGCGTCCGGCCAACACTCCAGCAATTGATCCCGACCGACGGCGCCGCCGTCGGCGGAGGCAAGCTTCATCAGCACTGCGAAAAGGCGCGGCTCAAGCCGCGTCGGCGCGCCGTCCACCACCAGCTCGCGCGAAACGGGGTCGAGGACAGCACCGCCAAGCTGAATGATGCTAGAAGGCGCGACGTCAGACATTTTCCAAACGTCCTCTCAAGGTTTTCATCAGGACTTTTCTGACGCTCTGCACATAGGATCACGGACTTCAGGGCGCTGACAAGCTTCTGAGAGGATGTTTGCGATGATATCACAGGTGCGTTGCGCGGCCGCAGCGTTGTTGCTCACGGCGTGCGGTCCCAGCCGCCAAGAGGTGAGTTGGCCCGCCCCTGACGGCGCCCAAATTCACGGCGTACTGCACCTGCCCCGCGATGCGCGAAACGAGGCGTTACGCTATCCGCTCGTCGTGTTTGTCAACGGGTCGGGTCGCACCCCCGCGCTCGAGGTCGCGGTCGTGCGGGCCCATGCGGACGAACTTACGCGCCGCGGCTTTGCGGTTCTGACGTACGACAAACGCGGCACCGGCGCGACAGGCGGTGACTTTCCGGCGTCGTTCGAAGTCATGGCCCAGGACCTCCACACAGGCGTCGCTTGGATTCAGCGCAGCCCGTATGTCGATCCCAACCGCACTTCCATCATTGCGCTCAGCCAAGGCTGGTGGGTCACCGCGCTTGCCGTCGATCAAGGCATGCACGCCCGGGCTTTAGTCGGCATCGGCGCAGCTTCCGTATCCCCCGCCGTGCAACAGGAACACGTATTGGCATCCGAGATGCGCGCCGGCGGCGCTTCCGCGGAGGATGTTGAACAAGCGATGGCGTTGTTGCGGCAATGGGCCGACGCCACGCGTGGCGCGTTGCCAAGAGCGGACTACGAACGAGCGCTGCACCGCGCGCAATCCTTCGCCTGGTTCACACCCATTGCGGATCAGTTTGCACTTTGGCCGGAGAACGACGCGTATGGCGCTTGGTATCGCGGGATCATGGATTTCGATCCAATGCCGCTGCTAAGACGCAACCAGATTCCGACAACGATTTTCCAAGGCGAGAACGATGCGCTCGTCTCTCCCGAGCGAAATGCTGCAGACTATGTCGCGCTCCGCGCGGCGGGCGCACCGATAGAGTTTCGGCTGGTGCACGGCGTCGGCCATGATCTCAGTCACCGAACGTGGATTTTCCCACGGCAGTGGGATTCGTCCTATTGGAACGCGCTCGACGGCGCGATCCGCGCGACATGGAGAACGCCGTCGCCGACAGCGTCGGAATAGAATGCCAGTCGGCCTGTAAGCCGGGTTCTGTTCCTCTTGCGAGGTGACGACCATTCCTCTGGACCGTGCGTCGCCGCACGGTTCTCGCGACCTACCCGGATGCGCTCCCACGGACGGGCCGTACGCGTTGCCGCGCCATCGCATCCCTATTCGGTCTTGCTCCCGGCGGGGCTTGCCGTGCCCGCTTCCTTACGGTCGCGGCGGTGGGCTCTTACCCCACCGTTTCACCATCGCCTGCTTCTTATTCCGGCGTTCCCAAAGGAGGCCGGGAAGCATCGGCAGACTGTTCTCTGTGGCGCTATCCCTAGAATTACTTCCGGCGGGAATTACCCGCCGCCGTATCCGCGTGGAGCCCGGACTTTCCTCGAACGCAGCCTTTCGACTTCGCGCCCGCAGTCGTCCAGCCGACTGGCGGAAGAGACATGAGCCTTGCGGGCGAAAAACACCAGCCCTGCGGTCCGGATGCTTCGTGTTTCTCATTGATGTGCGCTTCCGGCGAATGGCGGACCTGATTGGTTGTTAGCGGCCAGCCTTAGCGCACCACCGCCACCCCCGCCGCAGCCAGTCGCGCCCACGGAAATCTCTCGCCCGGATCAAGCTTGCGGCCTGGCGCGACATCGGAGTGCCCCACCACGCGCGATGCATCGAACGCGTGGCGCACCATGATCTCGCGCAGCAAAGCAATCACCGCATCGATCTGCGCCTCGGAGAAATCCGGCAATCCGAAATCGTGCCCGCCGTTCACAATCTCAATACCGATCGAGCGCGCATTCACATCGCCTTCGCCTTCCCAACTGGAGACGCCTGCGTGCCAAGCGCGGTTTTCCTCCGCCACCAGCCGATAAACCACACCCGCTTCATCGACGACATAGTGCGCGGAGGCGCGGCCGAGCGGCGTCGCCGGATCAATGCCGACATCTTGCCAGGGTCCGGGATATCTTCCCGCGCGCGGCTCGGGATCGGTGAGGCGCGCCAACGCGGTATCGGCGTTCTGCATGCCGGTGTAGTGCAACACCACAAGATCGGTTGGCCGCGTACGCGCGTCGAAATTTGAGGATGGGCGGTCGATGATGACGAGCTTGCTCACGGCCCCCTTATAGGGCGACTCGCACAATTTGCTTCGGGCTTCTTGGCGTCAGGGCTTCAGGGTTTCGCCGAGGTTTCAACGACCCAGCCCGAGGGCGTACGGCGCGCGTTAAGCACGCCCGGCGCACCATCTTGATCGCGGCGACGCGGGGCAAAACGCAAGGCGAGCGCCGCGCCCAAGATCATCAGCGCCACCACAATCGCCGCTGCAAACGCGAACACAAAAGCGAGCGCCGCGCCGATCACCAGCACCAAAAGCCCCGCTGCCCGCGCGAATGCGGTGAGGAACGAAGCGCCAAAATCTGCGGTTGCGGTCATCGGGCGTTCTTCTCCTGAGCCAGAATATTGGGCCCTGAAGTTCTTCAATCAATGCGGCGCCCGTGCGGCGCGCACTGCGACCCCTATTTCGCCCCAACCGCCAGTTCGTCTCGGATTGCGGCATAGGCGGCGTTGATGGCGGCGGATTTGTCCGCAGCAAAACCGACGAATTCAGCGGGCGCCCCGCGCTCAAGCATCCGATCTGGGTGGTTCTCCGCCGCCAAACGCCGCCATGCTTGGCGGACCTCCTGCATCGGCGCACCCGGCAGCAGGCCAAGAACCGCGTAGGGATCGCCCGCGTCAGGCCCGAGATTGGTCGCCTTGATGCGCCGAAATTCGAGTTCGCTGAAACCGAAATGGCTGGCCACGTCCGCCAAATAGTCGAGTTCATGGGCCGTCACCACGCCGTCGGCGGCGGCGATATGAAAGAGCCCATCGAGGACATCCTCCAACAGACAGGGGCGGGCCTTGTATCTCCGCCCAATCTGTTTGGCGTAGGAATCAAATCCTAAGACTGTCTCCTGGGCCAGCAAGAAGGCGCGCCGAAAGTGCGCCTCTTCGCCAGGCGGCGGTCTAAACACCTGGGCGGCGGCAGCCATTTCGCTCTGGCTGGTCACACCGTCGGCCTTGGCCATTTTGGCGGCAAGCCCGATCACGGCGGTAGTGAAGCCGACGTCATTGGCCTGCGGTGCGCATTCCTCGAATGGCGATGGAGTATCTGCCTCAGGCTCAAAAGCGCGCGCGGCGAGTTCAACAATGCGAGACCAAACGGACATGACGCCAGTATCGCCGATGGAGCGGCGGTGGGAAAGCCCCTCTTGCCGAGCTTCGTCGTCAGGCGCTCGCGGCGTATTCGAGTTCGTCAAGCGCTTTGCGCAAGCGGGCATTCTCAATTTCGAGCCGCTTGAGCGTCTGCAATTGAACCACGTTCAGACTGCCATACTGAGCCCGCCAGCGGAAATACGTAGCCTCCGAGATTCCCGCCGCCTTGATCGCGTCGGCCAGCGGCACACCGCTCTCCGTAGCGGCGCGAACGCGGGTGATCTTCGCCACGATCTCTTCGGGGGTGTGCTTCTTCCACTGCATATGAAGTACGTGTCCCACTCTGGAGTTTGAGTAGAGGAACACTAACTTGGTGATGGTCACAGGATCATTGCTGCGAAGTCACAACGGCGTAATCTTACGCTGGGCTTGCGCTTTGCTGCGGGATATTTGCGGGAAAAATGAGCCGCGCGCGCGTGCCGGCGCCCGCCTCCGAGGCGACTTCGATCGCGCCCCCGTGCAAGTCCATGATGCTCTTGGTGATGGCGAGCCCAAGCCCTAAGCCGGTCCGACCGCGCCCGTCAGCACCGCGATAGAAGCGGTCGAACATCCGCGCGCGCACCTCCTCAGACATGCCCGCGCCGCTGTCAGCCACTTCGACGACGATGGAAGCCCCGTCAGCGCGCGCGCTGAGCGTCACGCGCCCACCCGGCGGCGTATGGTCGATGGCGTTGGACACCAGATTGCTGACCGCGCGCTGAAACAACGACCGATCAGCCCAAAGCGGTACAACACCGGCAATGAGGCCGAGCGAAATCTGCGCTGTCTCTGCGGACGCGCTATAAAAATCGACGATCAACGTCAATTCCCTCCCCGCATCCAGCGCTTGATGGTTGATGGCCACGCGGGTGTTATCGGCGCGCGCCATAAACAAAAGTGATTCGACAATGCCCGACACCCGCTCGCTCTCCACGAGCATCGCTTCGACACCCTCGCGGTACTCGCCAGGCGCACGGTCGTGTCGCAGCAGCACCTCAGCGTCCAGCCGCATCTTGCTGATCGGTCCGCGCAGCTCGTGCGACACGTCGTCGGCGTAACGCTGTAAACGGTCGCGGGCCGCAGTCAGTTCGCCCAACATCACCAGGCGCTGTTCTTGGCTGGCGCGCATGGTGCGCCCGATGTGCATGCCGTAGGCCGCCACTAGACAAACGATAATGAGCACGGCGGAAGCTATCAGCAACTCAAGCGTGCGCATGTTGCGTGCGTAGGCCACTTGCCCCTGCAAATGAGCGTCGCGCGTACGTTCAACCACCGCGAGCGCCTGGTCGAGATTTGCGCTCAGTTCGCCGAAAATGCGGTCCATGGCCGCCATTTGGCGACCAGCGCCACTGACGTGGCCGCGTTCGTACTCAATAAAGATCAGGGTGGATTGGCTCCTGAGCTCGGCCATCTTGTCCCGCGCCGCCGTGAGGTGGCTCAAGAGCTCAGTGTCGCTCGATGAAAGCGCATCGTGCGCGAGGGCCTGGGTCAAGCGGCGCCACTCGGCGTCGAAGCGGGTAGCGGCGTCGAGATGGCGCGCGCGTTCAAGCGCTACATCATCGGAAGAAAAAATATCGTTGCCGGGGGCGTCTGCTTGCTGGGCGAGGCGCGACAAGTGAATGATCTCGACTTGGCGCGATGACCACGCCGCGCTTGTACGCACGCCCTCCTCGAACGCGGTCGTGACCATGTGATTGAGGAAGAGCGCCGCGCAAATCGTCAGTAGATCGAAGCCGGCCAGAACAAAATAAAGCAAGTCAAGCCGACGGAAAGCGTTGAATGGGCCGCGCGGCGCGTGCGGTTCAACGGAGGACATAACCGCGCCCCCGCACTGTATGCAGCAGCTTGCGTTCAAACGGCTCGTCGATCTTGGCGCGGAGGCGCCAGACGCTGACGTCGACAACGTTGCTGTCGCCGTCGAAGGTGATTTCCCATACCCGCTCGGCGATGTAGGTGCGTGAGAGAACTTCCTCCTTGTGGCGAAGGAACAACTCCAAGAGCTGGGTTTCCTTCTGCGTGAGTTCGATATCGATGCCGCCGCGTTGAACCCGGCCGCGCATAAGATCGAGGGTCAAATCTTCGAACGACAGCCGGCCAGCGTTGCGTGTTTCGCCGCGACGCAGCACCGCGCGAACGCGGGCTGTCAATTCGGAAAACGCAAACGGCTTAACCACATAATCGTCCGCGCCGAGCGAAAGGCCTTTAACCCTGTCTTCAAGGGCGTCACGCGCAGTGAGCATAACGACCGGTAAATGTTCGGCGCGCGCACGAAGCTCACTCAGGACGCCCCAACCGTCCAGGCCGGGCAGCGACACGTCGAGGATGACCAGATCGCAACCGCCCGCGAGCGCTTGCTCCAAGCCGGCATGCCCGTCCGACGCCACATCAACGACGAAGCCTTCTTCGCGCAATCCCTTCTGCAAGGATCGCGCGGCCTTCTCATCATCCTCGACGAGCAACAACTTCATGGTTAAACTGCGCCGACTACGCCCGCCGCCCCAGAACGGAGCGGGCCCGCGCAATCGTCTTCCCATTCAAGCATTATGCCGTCCCGGCGCATCATTGCCAGGCGCCAAGAGCGCATTCGCGGCCAGATACTCCAGGACGCGTTCGACGTACCGCAATGCGAGCGCTTCAATACTGTCGACAGGTGGCTGATCGTCCTGCAATTCAGGCGCCTTAACCTCGCCCCGCTGCAACGCGCCCACGAATATGGCTGCGAGCCGTTCGCGGGTGTTGGCGCCGTCGAGGTGCGCGAGCAAGACCGCCATGGCAGGTTTTACCGCAACTGGAGCGTGGGCGAGGTTTGTGACCCATGGCTGCCCCGCCGCCGCTTCCGCGCGCGCGAGCGCCCAAACACGGGGACAATTTTCGTCGGCGGCGCCCACAACCAACGGCATCGTCGAAATCTCCGCTTGCCCAGCGGCGACCAGGATGGAAAGCGCCCGACACACGCGGGTCGCCGCATCAGGCTCGGACGCCTCTCCGGCTGGCGGCGCAGCGACTTGCGCGAAGCTGAGCGTCGCGGGACGAGCCGCCGCCAGCCGCGCCAGCGCGCGCGCCACCGCAGGGTCCTGGCTTTTGACGGCGCGGCCACGCGCATCCGTGTACGCGGCCGTCTCCGCATCGCTCTTGCCGGGATCGGCGCGGAGATCGCAGGCGATGTGAAGCTGGTGCAGGTGATCCCAATCGCGCGCTGGCGACACGTCGGATTTCGTCAGCACCGAGCAACGGAAGGTGCGGCCGGTAAAATAGTCGACATATTGTTCTCTCGCCGCTAGGTCAGCGCCGGCGTTGGCGCTGATCCGCGCTTGCAGCGCGGCGCTGAGCGTCTCTGGGACGGCGGCTTCGAGATCCGCCTCACACAGATAGCTCAGGCTATGTTGCTTGGCGCGCTCGGTGAACTCTTGAAAATAGCAAGGTGAGTTGTCCGCCACCAGGAACTCGCCCAAAATGTAGGAGGCAGGCCGGTGCGCGGTTCGCCGCGCTTCGTTGCGCAACAGCAGACCATAAGGTTCGGCGGCGTTCGCGGTGGCGGCGATATCGGCAAGGATTGCGCGCGCCTCGACGACGCGTTGCTGCGGTGAACCTTCCAATCCGGCATGGCGTAAACAGATATCGCGAATGACGCTTCGCATATGCCAGCCAGGCAACACGTTGTAGCTGACCACGGCCAGGCCGTTATTCGTCAAGGTTTCGCGGCAGATGCGAAACACGCTTTCCTGAGCGGCGCGAGGCGCCCAGCTGAATACGCCGTGACAAATCACATAATCATATTGCTCGGCCCCCGGCGAAAAATGCGTCAGATCGGCCTGGCGCACCTCGATGTTGGCAAGCCCAAGCGCGGAGATACGTCGTTGCGCCTCTTCGACATGGCGCCGCGCAAGATCGACGCCCAGAAAACGCGCTTCGGGAAAGCGTGCCGCGAGTGGGATGATGTTGCCGCCCGAGGCGCAGCCAAGTTCGAGCACGCGCGCGCGCGCTGCGGGCGGGGCAGCCAGCCCATACAGCGCCGCGACAGCTGCCAAGCGCGCGGGCTGGGTCTGAGCGTACGGCATCGAGGGGTATGGCAAGAGATCGTAATCGTCCACAGCGGTCCCGGCGACATCATGATTGCCGTTCATACGCATTGCGCCATTTCCCAAATGCACTGCAACCTAGTTTGAGTCGCACGCTGGGGTTAACGGCTCAGTGGCCGGGGTGCGCCGCCGCGCGCCGTGCCTCCTCGCCGCGCATATAGGTGATGATGTCGGCGATTTCGGGCTCACCCAGGCCGAGATTGGGCATGGGCAGGTTGCGATAGCGCGCCATCATGCCCACGGCGACGGGATCACCCTCGGCGATCATGCGGTCGGGCTCGCGGATCCAACGCGACAGCCACGGCGCGGGCCGCGCATCGGCGACGCCGGCCAAATCCGGCCCCAATCGGTCGCCCTCACCGATTGTGTGGCACGACTGGCAACGTGTGCGAAACAAATAGGCGCCGCGCGTGTTGTCCGTGACTTCGCCCGCCACCGCGTAACTCTGGCTCGCGCGCGAGACATTAGGTGCGTGATTTTGCATGGCGACGGTCAGCAATTCGACCAGGTTTTGCGGGTTTTCGTAAGCGGAGCGCCTGATCCATTGTGCGGTGCGCTCATTGCCGATGACGATGCTGGTGTTGTGGCCGCGCAAATCGTTGGGATCTGCGACGCGCAGCCCGAGCAAACGTTGCAGCCGTGTGACGTCCGCTTGCGACCCGGTGAGGAAGCGCCAATTCGGACCCACGTCATAGGTTCGCATGAAACGACGCAGCGCTTCCGGCGTGTCGCCGTTGATCGAGATCGAATACATGAAGATGTCGCGCCCCAGCCGGTCGCCGAGCAATTGTTGCACCCGGCGCAATTGCGCAGTGTCAAGCGGACAGATGTCGGTACAGGTCGTGTAGACAAAATTGATGGCGACAACCTTGCCCCGGATCATATCGTCATAGAAGCGGACGCTGCGGCCGTCTTGATCGCGCAAAACGATGTTCGGGAAATAATCGCCGTGGTAGCGCGTTTGCACCTGTGCTTGCTGTGCGCCGGCGCCCTGCCCTGCGCCAAAAGCAAGAAAAAACGCGGCGATTGCCCAGGCGATGCCGCGCTTCATCGTGATTAACTCCATTCATTCCACATTTGATGGCGAGCTCACCTGCGATGGATGAGCCCGCCTGCGTTTCTGGCTAGCCGCCGCCATTGCCAACAGGCAGCCCCACGCTCGGTTCGTAGAACACGCCCTCCCAATCGGCGATCGGGGTTGGAATAGCCACCGCCGTGCCGGGCCGGCGACTATCCCAGCGCAACAGCATGGAGTGATCCTCGTGCTGGGTGTTGTGGCAATGCTCCATGAAGGTGCCGAGGAATTCGCGGAAGCGGATCAGCACTTGGAGGTCGCGTGAACTGCCCGGGCCTGTTCCGATGCGATACACGTCCTTGCGCGCGCCCGCTTCCCATACTGGCGGTGGGGCGCCGTCGCGCGTGAGAATTTGCCCTTCCTCGAAGTGGATGTGGACAGGGTGGTCCCAGCCGCTGCCGCTGGTCAAGTTCCACACCTCCCACTGGCCTTGGGTCACCGCAGCGGAGACCCGGTGCATGTCCGCGCCGAGGCCGATGCCGCCATCGGTGCGGATGGTCCAGGGCGCATCGTCGGTGGCGTTGGCTTGGCCGAAATCGAACGTGCGTCGGCGCGCCGCCGCAAGCTCAGCCGCAGTTGGTTGCGCGCGCGGTATCATGGTGCGCTGGCCATCGACATAGAGCGCCGGGTTCATGCTGCGGTCGACGCCGGAATACGCGACAACGCGCATTTCCATGAACCGCCCGACCGCCGGATCAGCGGGAAATCCGGCCAGCGCTGTCGCCAGCGGAACTTCCTGACTGGGGCCGCGGCCATCGACATGCGCCAACAGGTTGACCAGGTAAATTCTGGTGCCCGGCGCGAACTGGCTGAAGTCGACGACGATGTCGTAGCGCTCAGCAATGCCCTGCACCGGCAAGTCTTGCGACTGCGCGTTCGGGAACGCCACGGTGTGCTCCATCAGGTTGCCATCGTTAGCGACCATGTGGAACGGAACGCGCACGCCTGCCGCTGTGACCACCGCGATCTTGTAATAGCGCGAGACACTGCCGTTCAGGATGCGGAACCGGTAGCGCCGCGCCCGCACGTTCAAATAGGGATTCCAAGTCCAGTTGACGAGCGTCTGGTCACCCAGGAAGCCGTCAGTGTTGAGAATATTGAAGTTCAACTGACCGTTGGCGTCCCAAGCCTTGTCCGCGACCAACAAGTTCACGTCATAGTCGCGGTTGCCCCACGGGAGCGCGTTGCCGCTGGGCAGGCAAAGGTTTGGACTGGCGGCGTTGGTGTAATTGCACTCAGCGCCGGTGACGGTTTCGTTGCCACGATCCACTGCGCTATAATAGTTCATCATCGCCGCGTTGCCCTTGTAGACATTCTGGGCGGTGAAATCGAGCATGTGGTCGTGGAACCAGTGCGTGCTCATGGTCTCGCGATAATCGCCGCGGATGCGGGTCGTCCCAGCGACGCCGGTTGTCGGCGCGGCCGCACGCGCATCGGCAGCCGTCGTGTTGATATTGTCATGGCCGCCGAGAACCATGGGCCAATGGTAATCGTAAAATTGACCCGGGAAGAAGAAGGCGGCGGCAAAGCCATCGCTTTCAGCCGGATTGTGGCCATTGTGCTCGTGCGTGGTGAGCGTGTGTGCGCCGAAGCCGTTGTTGGCGGCGGGATCGATCGGCAGCGCGTTATAGTGACGGAAAAGGATTGGTTCGCCGTAACGCGCCATCAGCAGCTTTGGCGGCATGGTGCCGTCGAAGGTCCACACTGAGTTCGGATTTTGCATCGGAAAGTTCGGGTGAAACCGCACCTGGCGGTTGATGTTCCGCGCGCCATAAAGCGCGCCAGTCGAGGCAGGCCGAAACTCACCAAGCGTCCAGTGGTGGCGTTGCACCGCGTCGCGCAAGCCGCCATTTGTCCGCGCGCCTGTTGTGGCGGTCTGGAAATACACCATCCCCAACCTGTTGGCTGACGCCGCGCCCGACGAAAACTCACTCCAGCGCTGGTGCGCGAAATTCACCCCGGGCGGGCGCCCTTCGATCGAACTGGTGGCGAGGGGACGCACGCAGGACCCAATCAGAGTGTGCCACGCATTGCGCGTGCTGGTGTTCGCCTGCACCGTTGGCGCGGGATAGAGCGGTTGGCGCAAAAACGTGTCGAGCGCCGCGCCGCTAGGCCCGCCTACGCAGGAATTCGCCACCGGTTGCGGCAGCGGCTGGCAGCTCGGGCAACTGGAGCCAGGAACCGGCGCGGTGCCGAACTCCTCGAACAACATCATCGGCTGGGTAAACGGCTGCGCGCCAAACAGCGGGCTCGCAGGCAAGCCCGTCGGGATGCCTTGGGCGAAGGCCACGCCACCCGCCAAGCAGAATATCGTCGCCGCAGCAAATGCGATCCGCGTCGCCGCCCGCGCCTTGAGTTCGTTGTCCATTCTCTCCCCCCAGCACTCAGTTTGATGATTTTTGTCTCGTCATGGTCCGCCGAAGATGAAGTCCGCCTGCGTAATGACGTTCGCGCCCGTACCATTGACGCCGATGAGCGTGATGGTGTTGACGCCGTCGATGGTGATCAGGGTGTCAGCGCCTAGATCGGTGATGACGATGTGACTGGCGAAGTTGGCCGCATTGACGCCAAGCGACGCGGACAGCGCGATGATGTCTTGGCCGCCGCCGCCGGCGTCGGCGTCAAAGCCGTTGATGGTGTCGGCGCCGAAGCCGGCGCTGAAGACAAAGGCGTCGTTGCCGGCGCCGCCATTCATCGTGTCGGCGCCGTTGCCGCCGACGAGCACGTCCGCGCCGTTGTTACCGTTGAGCGCGTCATTGCCGTTGAAGCCAAGGATGAGATCGGCCCCTGCCCCGCCATTGAGCGCGCCGCCGCCGTTATTGTTGCCGTTGGTGCCGGCCTCAAGGGTCAATGTCTGTGCGCCGAATTGGAAGGTTTCGACGCCGGACACGGTGTCTACGCCGTCAGGTCCGCCAACGCTGCCGTCGGTGACGACAACGCTCACCGCTCCGCTGAGCGCAAAGCTATAATTCGCAACCGGGCCGGAGAAAACGACGGTGTCCGTCCCGCCACCGCCGCTGATCGTGTCGTTGCCGGCCCCGCCTGCGAGCGTATCGGCGCCGCCGTCGCCATTGAGAGCATCCGCGCCGCCGCCGCCGTTGATGATGTCGCCGCCGCCTCCGCCGCTCAGCGTGTTGGCGCCGCTGCTCCCAACCAGCGTGTCGCCGCCGCTGCCGCCAACCGCATTCTCGATGTTCGCAATCGATGTGAAGCCGGACGCTGTGCCGGCCAGCAGGTCGATGCTGACATTGGCGGTCGTTGCGCCGTAATCGAGCGTATCGTTGCCGCCGAGCAGATCGGCTGTGATCACTTCAACCGCAGCGTTGATCGACCCGCCTTCAAACCCGGTGAGCCTCGTGCCGTTAAATGTTACGTCCAAAGTATTGGCGCCGGCAGTGCCGCGAATGGCAAGCAGGTCGGCGCCAGCGCCCCCCACCACAGTGTCGGCGCCGTCGCCGATTGTGTACAGGAAAGTGTCGTCGCCAGCGCCGCCGTTGAGCGTGTCGTTGTTGGCGCCGCCGACCAACACGTCGTTGCCGCCGCCGGTGTTGATGGTGTCGTTACCGCCAAGACCAAAGAAAATATCGACGCCGGCAAAGCCGTTCAGCGTATTGTTGTTGTTGTTGCCAGTCACCACGCGCACCGGCTCCGAGGTTGCAGTGTTGAAGTTGCCGGCCGCATCGACGTAGCTGATCGTCGCCCGCACGAAACGTGTAACGCTGTTGCCTTGGTTCAACGACAGCCCATCAGCGCTGACCTCAGCTGCGGGCGCGTCGACAAATGGTCCGCCGACGTTCGCGGAAACTTCCCAAGTGAAGAACGCTGCGTCCGGGCCGAGATCGCCATCGGGATCAACAAGCGAGTTGAACGCCGTAACCGTGGCTGTGTTGACGCCCGTGAGCGCGCCCACCGCCAAGAGACCGATCGGGGCGATCGGGCCAGCGGAGACGTTTTCCACGAAGCCCTGGCCATCCGTGTAGGTCGCCACCACGCGCAATTCTTGGCCAACATCGGCAGCCGTCACGACGTAATTGGGGTCTCCGATTGTTACACCAAGAGACGTCGCGCCGCGGAACCATTCGTAGGTCGCTGCGGCGAAATCCCATTCGCCATCGGGATCGACGCCGATAGCGGCGATGAGGGTCTGCCCCACGGCGGCGGTCCCGGTGATGGCGAAAGCTGCTGCGCCGTCATTCTCGCCGGCAAAGTCAATGGTCACCGTCGTTTGGCCACTGCTACTTTGGCCGTCGAACAATGTATACTGGAACGTCGCCTGACCCGCGAAATCCGCAGCGCCCACGAACGTGAAGGCGCCCGTGGTTTGATTGAACGCTGTGACGACGCCGTTCACCGCAGAGCCTGCCACAAGGCGGAACACGGGCGTCGTTCCGTCCGGATCGACGCCGTCGGGGAGGTCGCCGCTGAATGCGACGTCCTCGGCGCCAAAGAAGGTCTGGTTCGCCGCCGTGATCGGGGCGCTATTTCCCTTCAGCACGTTGATGATGAACGTATCAGTGACGGAGAGCGGCGCGCCGGGCCCAGTGTCGGTCGCGGTCACCCGAATGCTGACAGGGCCGGTATTGGCGAGCGTGCCGCTGACCAGGCCGTAGATGACGCCATTGGCGTCCAGCGCAGTGCTAAACACCAACCCGAGACTGGCCAACGGATTGCCGTTCGCAAGCGTGGCCGAGAACAACAAATTGTTCGTAGCGGTTTGGTTGTCAGCGAACACCGCAGCCAGCGGCAACACCAAATTGATAGGCGTGTTGGTGCGCGCCGACGTGTCCGGCAAGCCTGGAGGGTTTTGCTGTTGGTTGATAAACGGCGCGGTGTTGACCCCCGCAGTCGCGGTCACAGCAGCCGTCAGCGCCGACGACGCGTGTTCGGTGAAGCCTGTTCCGTCGACGAACGTCGCTCGCACACGGATCGGGCTGCCGAGTTCGAAAGCTCCGACCGTGAAGGTCGCGCCGGTGGCGCCCGCAATATCGACCCAAGCGGTGGTCCCGCCCGCAGCGATGGTTTGGTACTGCCACTGATAGTGCAGCGAACCGTCGACGATGCCGTCGCCATTCAAGTCCGAGGCCGGCGCGATTGGATCGGAATCCGCCAGAGTGCTGGTCACCGTCAACACGTCGCCCACCGCTGGCGCGGCATTGTCGATCGTGAGCGCGCCAGTGGGCACCTGGTTGGCCAAGGGATTGTCGATGTCGAGCAGAATGGTCTGGTCGGCGAATTGCAGACGCTCAATGTTGCGGATGCGATCCACCCCGTCATTCAGCAGGCCAAGCCCTGGGGTCACTGCGATCTGCGAAACAATGGTGAAGCCAGTTGGGTTGCCCGCTGCATCCAGTTCCGCGCTGACGATGTAGTTTGCGAGTACGTCATTGTAGACCGCCGTATCAATGTCGCCTTCGGTAAGGTCGTAGCGAATTTCACGAATGATCTGGCTGCCGGCAAAGATGTTGCCTTGCGCGTTGCGAGTCAGCTCGACGTGCAACCAGGCGTCGCCGTCGATGATGTCGTCGCCAGCGCGACCCTCGATCCGATCGCTCCCATCGCCGCCCAGCATGATATTGCCGGTGGAGAACGAGACCGGGCCGACCGGGAAAAATTCCGCAAGCCCGGTGATCAGATCGACATTTGTCAGCTCGTTGAACACCGCGCCGGCCCCGCCTATGCGCGCGCCGGTGACAGGGTCGACGATGACGATATCGGTAGAGCCCCTCAAATCATCGTTGAACGCCGAGCCGCTGACGGCCTCGGTCTCGACGAAGAAGTCGCGCACTGCGTCGCCCTGTGGCAGGATCTGGTTCGGAATGAACTCGCGCCGATCCATATCGACGCTGACGCCGGCGGTGGTATTTTCATAGGAAGCCCAGTCGAAGCCGAGCTTGCCGATAAATTTGTCGAAGCCGCCTTCGCCCAGCATAATGTCGTCGCCGGAGAAGCCGGTCATCTTGTCGCCCTCGCCGCCGCCGTCGAGAACGTCGTTGCCGCCATAGAGGGGGACTTGACCCGTCGGCGCGCCGATGTCGCCGACGATGCCGTCGCCGCCAGCGCCGCCGGAAATCCAGTCGTCGCCTTCGTTGCCCATAAGCGCGTCGTCGCCTTCGTCGCCGAAGATGACGTCGTTGCCCGCGCCGCCGGAGACCGAGTCGCCGAAGATAGAGTTGCCGCCGTGGACGAGATCGTCGCCATCATTGCCGAAGATGATGTCGTCGCCAGCGCCGCCGTCGATGTCGTCGTTGCCGGCGTCGCCATGAATGACATCGTCGCCGCTGCTGTCGCGAATGGTGTCGGCGCCGTCGCCGCCATAAAGGAAGTCGTTGCCGTTGCCGCCATCGAGCCAATCGTCGCCGCCGTCGCCCCAGACCGTATCGTCATCGGCCTGGCCGGCTTGCAAGCGATCGTTGCCGGGCGTGCCGCCCAGCACCATGGTGTTGCCGAAGAAATTGTCATCGCCGAGGAAGTGGACGGTGCCGTCCGCCAGCACCTCAACCAGCAAAGCGCCGGTGACGGCGTTGCGCAGCCATGTGGATGAATCGGTTGCGATCCGGTTGCCTGCGAGATCGAGAACAAATTCGCCAGCTGCGTCGCGAACAAAGTAGTTTGTCGCTTCGACCGTATATTCCGGGGTTAGGAAAATGCTCGCCGAAAGGTGATGGAGGCCGGTGTTGAGCATGATCAGTTCGGCGAAAGAAGAATTCTCGACCTGAGACCCGAACTCGATGCCCTCAATACGCGGCAGGTAGTAGAGGCGATCGGCGTCTTGCAACGCCTCCAACTGGGTTTCGAAGATGAAGTTGAAGGTCGACCCCAGCAGGCCGCCAAACAGATTTTGTTTCTCCGCCAAGCCGCCGATCCACAAGTCGATTTGATCGAGCCCGGTCACTGAGCCCGTGCTCCAGGTGGCGTCCATGGCCCGCGGATCGGCCAGATTGTTCGCATACCCGCCGGCGCTGTAGACGAAGTCGAATGCGTCCTGGCTGAAGCTCGCGCTGCCGACCACGCTATTGTCGAGCAACGCCTGCGCGGCGGCGCGCTTGTCCACCATGGTCGTCGCCGAGGTAATGGAGCTGTGCGTGCCGTAGGCGGCGATGAAGTTGACCAGCGATTCCGCGTGCTTGAGGAACTGACCGAATTCGTTCCAGTTCGCATAAGGTTTCAACACTGTATCGTGGGTGGCGGCGAACAATTGGTTGCGCAGCAGATTGAGCGGCGGCACCCCGGTATCGCGCCCACGCGCGATGTTGAGCGCAGCAAGGTCCAAGGGCAGGCCAACGAGATTGTTGCGCAAGGCGCCCGTGACGAATTCGTCAATTTCGTTGCCGACCTGATTGACCGATCCCAGAATGATTTCCGCTGCGGCGTTGCTGCCGTGCGCAGCGAACTCAAGCGGATTGAGAAACGCTTCGATCAAACCAATGTCGTTAAGGACTGGATCGCCATTCGCGTCCAGCATCGGCGTGCCCGCGAGCGGGTTGACGACGCCAGTATCGACCGCAGTAGGAACACCGTTGGCGTCGAGGAAAGCCTCCTGAAGCACATAGCGATTGACGGTTTCGTCCAGCATCGAGTGGCCAAAGCGGTACACAGCGTGCGCAAACTCGGCGGTGATTGCCGGATCAAGGGCGATGTCATTGTTGCCGAAAAAGTGAATCGTCGGCGCGATCTTGCGAGCGAATTCCTCGAAAACGATGTGCTGGTATTGGACTTCGGTGGCGAACTTCGCAGCCTGGAACAGGCGCTCGCCGTTCCATTCGTTATCCTGAATGCCGTCGCTGAGGTCAGCCCCGGCCAACACCCAATCGGTCGCGAACGCCGAGTCGCCGTTAGCCAGTTCGGTGCGCACCATTGCCTTGATGAGCTCGATTTGGCGGTTGTGTTCGCTATGGAAAATCTCATGGACCGCGATCAGTCCAATGTTTTCGTTCACGCGGCCATCGCCCGCAATGTAGTGGGCGTTGAGCAATTCGTTGTCGAACACCGCGCTTGGGCGGAGGTATTGCGGGTTGGTCGCACTTACCGCCAGGCCTGGATCAAAATTCGGGTTGAGGACGACGTTTTGAACCGTCGGCAAATCGAAAGCGTTAGCAGAGGCGCCGAACAACGGATTGACCAGCGTGGTGACGCCGATGACGCCGTCGGCGTCGCCAAGCAAGAATGCGCCAGTCTGCTGGTTTACCGGATTGGCGCTGTGCGCGATGTCGTTGAGGAAAGCATGGCCAATACGTAACGCGCCTGCCGTTGTGATCGGATGGGCGGCGTCGACGGCGGAGATGACCACATCGTCGGCGGTGCCGTATTGGCCATCGGCGCCAAGCCCAGTCACCAATTGCGCCAAGCCCGTGATTGGGTCAGGGATAAAATTGCCGAACGCATCAACCTTGACCAACGGAATGTCCATGACGTCGAGCGTGTCGTTCAGGACGATGCCCAATAGCAACGCATTGGCCTTCACCGCGGTCCAAGTCGCCATTGAGTGGCCATCGGCGCCGCAGAGCAGATTTCCGGTCGCGCGCACAACGCCGTCCGGGCCGACTGCGTATTCGCGCAAGAACACCTGGTGCGAGGGGTGCGATGAATAGGTTTGGTTTTGGTCGACGAACGGCGTCGTGGTGTTCTGCGTTTCATGGTGTGTGTCGTCGGCATCGCCGAGAATGCCGTTGGGGCCCGGCCCGTCGAATTGGGTGGCCCGGGTCAGCACCATGAAGTTCGTGGCGTCGTCGCTGGTGCCGAGGATGTTATCCGCACCGTCAAGGTCCGCATTGTAGAGCGGATCATCGGGGTTTAGCGGAATGAACACATAGCCGTTGCCGCCTTTGCTCACGAGGTCGAGGCCGTGATCGAAGAATTGTCCGAAGAATGTCAGCCAACTATTGAATGGCGCAGAGAGACCCGCATCCGGCGTGACGTTTGGGATAAACAAATTGCCGGACGCATCGAGATCCGGCGGAGTCGCAACGTTGTTTTGCAAGAACTGCGGATTTGTGACCGGGTCCACTGGCAAACCGGGGTTGAATGCTGGATTCGGAATTTGGCTCAAATAGCCCGTCCCAGGCGTCGAGCCCGCTTGCGCCGCAAGGGCTGCCGGATTGTTGGCGGTTTGGTCCGAGATCAGATTACTGATCGTGCGCGGATCGGAATCGAACACGAAGCCGCTGGTTTGGGTGTATGAGGTGGCGTCGCCAACCGATTGCCCGCCGGGGCCGTCCAGATCGACGGTGACGAGGTCGGCGGTCTGCAGCACTTGAGCGCCGAGGTGCGGAAACAAGCGATCGGCCGCGCCGAATTCATTGTTTCCCGGCACTGAATTGTTGTTCTGACCGTTGACCTGGCGCAATCCGAACGCAAGGTGGGGATTGAGCGGCGGTTGGCCGGCTTCCGCCATCATGATCTGGCGCAGAATGTGCTCGAGATCGATTCGATTGAACCGTGCCATGCTCTCTCCCCTTGAGATTCACGGCGCATGGCGCACTTCGCGCAGGCGTCGCTCTTGGTGTGCACAAAGGGAATAAAGTTGATGCGCGGCAATCGGGCTCACCCGTGCGGACACTCACGCGGAGTGCAGGAACTTTTCCAACGAGACCAATTGAGAGTCTCATTTGAAAATCTATTCCGCGCGCCATCATTCGTTGAAGCAATTTCATGTCCGCAAAGGATCGCCGGCGCGCGACCGCTCATTTCACTGTAATTGCGCGATTTTGTCGGCGACGGCGGCGACCCGGCGCCACAGCGCGCTCCCGTTTCAGGCGAGCAAAGACTTGGCGCACTCATCGTCGAGGGACTCTAAATTCGATCTCATTCCAAGCCATTCCCCAATTGCGCGAATTTGTTCTGGACCGGCACGCTTCGTGTTGCTTGGCGCAGCCACTTCGGCGCGCACTTCATCCAAGATGGAAAACCAGCGCGGATTTTTCCGCTGTGGAAAGCGCCTAGTGTGGCGAATCTGAAATTCGCCCGATCATGATCGGCAGGCGTTGAGCGAATTTCAGATTCTAGTGTCCTGGATTTGAAGTTCGCCAAGCGCTTGATCGCGTTGGTCGGGCGAACTTCAAATCCAGGACACTAGCTGATTGGCGCTGCTGCGGCGGCTTGTGCGTTGGCGGCTTCCAAGACATTGAGGATAAAGCCCTGCACGTTGTAGGTGCGCCCGCCCCAATGACGTCCTGGGACATGCCACACCTGCACCTGGCTCCAGTCGCCAGCTTCCGACACGTCGCGCACGGGAACGTCGCGCGTGATCTCGCCGCCGTTTAGCCAATTGGCGTGATCGACGATCACCATCCGCGGCGACACAATTTGCCGAACCAAAGCGACATGGCCACGGCTGGAGCTGGCGTAGCCACGCAGCACCATCACCGCGCTCTCGGTGGGCGCGGCGGCCTGAAGATAACGGCCTTCCGATTGGTTCCACCAGGTGTTGGCGTCGCCATAAATCTCGACGCCGGATTCCCTGCGGACGAAAGGAACGCACTGGAGCCGGGCGCGGCCATTGGTGACGCGCGCGATAGGTTCAAAGGCGGCGTCAGCGGGCCGCTCAAATGCACGAGGCGCCAACATGGCGTGCTCAGACGGTCCCTCCGTCACGGAAGGGTCGATCGCGAGGTCAATCGCCAGCGGCGTCAGAGCTTCCGCTTCCGAAGCAGTGAAGCCAGCGACCGCTGCGGCAGCGAGGAGGAGCGCGCGTGTATTCAACATGCCTGTCAGCCCAGGCGGGGCTTAACCCCAAGGTGGCCAATAGAAACGCGCGGGCGCACTTAAGGAACACTTAATTGCGCAGCTGAACTCTTCGAAAGGTCGCGTTTGTATGGTAAACAAAGGACAGTAAGACTATATCTTGTCCTTTACTTTCGGTCATTAATATTAATGACTAGACTGTTGGCGGCTGCAATAAAGCTTAACGGCGATCGTTAACTCAGTAAACCACGCAGCGAAAACGGGTGGATGAAGCCATCGGCCTGGTAAATTCGACCGCCCCAGTGCCCGCCGGGGATGTGCCAAACCCTGATCTGGCTCCAGTCATTGTCGGGCGAAACATCGAGCACCGGCACGCCAACGCTGATTTCGCCCATGTTGAGCCAATTGGCGTGGTCCACCAGAATAACCCGGCTCGACGAGATCTGCACGACGACGGAAACATGGCCGCGCCCGGGGTTATTGAACCCGCGCATGGCCATCACCGAGCCTGGCGCTGGCGTGTTTGAACGGGGGTAACGTCCTGCGGCTTGCGTCCACCAGGTGTTGGCGTCGCCGTAAATGTCGATCCCCGATGCCGTGCGCGCATACGGTACGCACTGCAGGTGAGCGCCAGGGTCGGCAACCTGAGGCGGGGCGCCCGGTGCGAACGGAGGCGGCGGCAGAGACTCGACGTTCCCGTTTCGCGCGGGAAACGAAGCGATCGGCGCAGGCGCGGTTGCGCATGCCGTCAACGCAACCGCCACGACCCCCAGCCATAAGGCCCGGGCCGGCCAGAATATCGCCAAACTCGCCATTTCGAAGCCGATCCTAACCCAATCTGGTTGGCATCGGGTGAATAGCGCCTTGCCCCCTGGGCTTGACCGATCAGTTCAATCGGCGCCACCCGAACAGCGCCATGGCCAATTCCCCGCCCCCCGCCCTGCTTGTGCGCCCTTGTTTCCAGCAGGATCTCGAGACGGTGCAGCTCATCTACGCCCACCACGTCCTGACCACGACGGGGTCGTTTGAGACTGAACCGCCCTCTTTGGCGCAAATGACCGAACGTTGGGGGGCCATTGTATCGAACAATTGGCCTTTTGTGGTGGCCTCACCGGCGAGCGATTTAAGCCGAGTGATGGGTTTTGCCTACGCCCAGCGTTACCGTGATCGCAGCGCCTACGCGCGCACATTTGAGGTCTCGGCCTACGCCGCGCCGACGACGCTCCGGCAGGGCGCAGGCGCACTAATGTTGAGCGACCTTCTCACCACGCTCCGCGACGACGGCGTGCGTCAGGTGCTTGCTTTCATAGGCGACAGCGCCAATGTCGCGTCGATCGGGCTGCATCGAAAGCTCGGGTTTGCACATGTGGGGACGATGAAGAATGTCGGTGAGAAGTTTGGGCGCCCGCTCGATGTCGTAATCATGCAACGGGGCTTGGCGCAAAAACCGCCAGTTTGAGCCGCCGTGTAGCAATCTCGGTCGCGTAAACACTTCATTAGCCATCCTTACGACATCCTCATGCATAGTCAGGGAGGGATCGCGATGCTCTTACGCAAGCTCGTGGTCGTTGGTTTGGTCGGGTTCGTCAGTTTCGCAGCCAATATAGCGACCGCCGAAGATGCGGCAGCACCAAGTGTTTCCACTGACGCCATCGATGGCGTCAGCTTTGTCGACCCAGCCCACGAATTCGGAGTCGATCGTTTCCAAATCAACGTCGGGTCCGGCGCCGGCGCCCGCTTCGCCCATTTAAGTCCATCGCAGCGCCCTTCGGGCGAGGCCCAGGATTATCGCCGCTACGAGGTGGCGCTGATCGCGCGCGCCGCGGCAGGGCTGGACGTGGCGTTCGCCCAACGCGGCGGACTCGGGTTCAACGACCAAGGCGACATCGAAAGCGAAAGTCGCAGCTCGGAGCTTCGCCTTGGCCGAGGCTTGCGCAACTTGCCGCGCAACCAACCCTCGACAAGTCCGACTTGGTACGCCTTCGCCGCATCCGAAGACGAGGCGCTGATTTGGCGGCCAGGTTCGCGCAGCGCCTTTGGCGGGGCGGGATCTTCGATTGCGCTTCAAGACCGGGTCGAGATCGGCAATCTGCAGGCCGGAATCACGTACGAAGTAAATGGTCTGCAGGCGTCGCTTGCCTATATCGAGCGTGAAATCAGCGTACGCAGCGGCGCGCAAACGCTCACCCAGGATGAGGATTTCACCGGCTTTACTTTAACCATGCGCCATTGAGCGCACGGCGGCGCGGAGAGAGCTCACGTTGTTGTGTGCTTAACAACGCCGAGCACTTGTGGCAGCCAATGTGCATGGCCGCTTCGTCAACGTATCGGAACGAGGCTTCGATGGGTCGTTCGAAAAGCTTACCTCTAGCCCTGCTGGCGAGCGGCGCCCTGCTGGCGATGATCGCCTCGCCGGGCGCTGCCCAAGACGCTGAGCCCCTCCTTGCCAACGACATCGAAATCAGCGTGCTGGACCCCGCGTCCATGGACGGCGTCGGCATAAACGTTTCGCTGAGCGAAGACGGTGAACGCTTTGAACTGGCAGGCGCAGGCATGGAGGGCCAGCCACGCCGGCTCCAGCTTGAGATTGCCGCCGGCGGCGCCGGCGCACCGCTGGAGGTCTCGCTCATCCAGAGCCGGACGCTTGGCGACGACAAGGGCGGCGGCTCAGAACTGCGCATCGGCCGCGGCCTCGTGGCCCGCCCCAACGGCGCTGCAAATGATCGCTCGGTCTACGTATATGTAGCGTCAGAGAACGAGGCGCTGACCTGGCAGCCTGGCGCACGCAGCGAATTTGGCGGCCAGGGAAGCGCACTGGCGCTGCAGGAACGCGTAGAGGTTGGCGATCTCTCCGCTGGAGTCACCTACGAGCAGGGCGGCGTGCAGGCCTCGCTCGCCTACGTCGAGCGCGATGCCTCCACCCAGGTCGGCCAGCAGAGCTTCTCCCAGGACGAGAGCTTCACCGGCGTCACGGTGACGATGCGCCGCTAGATCAGGGAACGCCTGCTTCCAGCCGCCTGGTTTTTGTTTTCGGCAGGCAAACACCTCAAACAAAAACCAGAATGCCGGCAGGATGCCGGCGGTCCAATCGCGAAACGTCCACCGCCAACTTTCGCGCCTCTTCCAAAAAAAGGGCTCGTCTGCGGCAAACAGCACGCCGCGCGATTTCATATCCTCCATTCGGGCAAGCACGGCGCTCCAAGTCACACCGCTGTCGGCCACCCAGCCAATCCTGGTTGGCGACCGTGTCGCGCACCCATTGGGCGATTGCGATCATCTCCCCTCCGCTCGCCCTTTGCACAAACGGTCCCCCGGGCGGCGGCAAAGGGCGCTTCTCCACAGCCGAAGCCCTCCCCGCGCTTTGCCCACGGCTGAATCGCTGCATGGTCGCGCTGGTAACCTTTCTTAAACGAGACTCGGGCGGAATGCTCCAGATATGGTGGCTTGCGGTCGCCAAATCTCCACATCTAGGGTAAGTTTCGAGAACGTAACGGGAGAAGCGCGTATGGCGGTCGAGAACGGAACCAAGCTGGCGGGTCTGCGGACGCCGTCCATCGGCTACAAGCCGTTTCGCTATCCGTGGGCCTATGAGTTTTGGCGCCGCCAGCAGCAAGTGCACTGGATGCCCGAGGAAGTTCCCCTCGGCGAAGATTTGAAGGATTGGGCCTCGAAGCTCAATGACCAAGAGCGCAATCTGCTGACGCAGATTTTCCGCTTCTTCACGCAGGCCGACGTCGAGGTGAACGACAATTACATGGAGCGCTATTCGCGCGTGTTCAAGCCGGTCGAGATCAAGATGATGCTCGCCTCGTTTTCGAACATCGAGACCATCCACATCGCCGCCTACGCGCTATTGCTGGAAACCATCGGCATGCCGGAAAGCGAGTTCGCCGCGTTCCTGGATTACCAGGCGATGCGCGACAAGCACGATTACATGGGCAAGTTCGGGGTCGAGAGCGACGAAGATATTCTCCGCACGCTGGCCATGTTCGGCGCCTTCACCGAAGGACTGCAGCTGTTTGCCTCGTTCGCCATGCTGATGAACTTCCCGCGCTTCAACAAAATGAAGGGCATGGGCCAGATCGTGACTTGGTCGGTGCGCGACGAGAGCTTGCATTGCGAAGGCATGATCAAACTGTTCCATGCTTACGCACAGGAAACCGGCGCGCTCACCCAGGCGGTGAAGGATGATATCGCCGAATGCTGCAAGACCGTCATCGACATCGAAGATCGCTTCATCGACCTCGCCTTCGAGATGGGCCCGGTGCAGGGCATGACGCCCGACGACATCAAGCAATACATTCGCTACATCGCCGACTGGCGCCTGGGGCAACTTGGTTTGCCCAAAATCTACGGCGTGACCGAGCACCCGATTCCGTGGCTGACCGCCATCCTCAACGGCGTCGAACACGCCAACTTCTTCGAAGCCCGCGCCACGGAATATTCCAAGGCCGCCACCAAGGGCGACTGGCACGGCGGCGCCGGCGTCTGGGAAAATTTCGACGGCCTGATGGAGAAGCGCAAAGTCGCGGGCGGGTGAGCGGTGAGACTGCGCATTAGACCGACATCGCCCAAGCATCGCGAAGAGATGGCGAAGCTCACCGCAACGCTCATAAATGGGGCCGCGATCGCCTGCCTTATTGGCGCCTCGTTCGGTCCCTGGCTCAATCCGGCGCTCGATTGGGGTTGGAAAAGCATGGCTTTGTTTGTGGCTGCCGGAGCTATTCACGCCATCGCGCAATTCGTGCTATCCTTGGGTTTCGAAAAGGATGAGTGATGACAATCGACCCGTTCCTTGGGCTGCTTCTAGCGCTTGCCGGCTGGGTTGCTGTGGGTCTGTTCGGGGCCTGGTTCGCGGGCTTGTTCGAGAAGCCTGAACCGAAGGCGCCGCCGCACATCGCCGCCGAATAATCAGGCGCTGAGCTTTGTCGCGCAGTCCTTCCGCCGGCATCCTCCGCGAGCGCTGCCTACCGAAACGGCGGTTCATCGAAGGCGCGCAGTTTGCGTGAGTGCAGGCGGTCGCGGTTTTGTTTGAGCAGCGCGATCGCTTCCAGGCCGATGCGCAGGTGGGCGCCGACGGCTTTGTCGTAGAAGCGATCGGAGACGCCGGGCAATTTGATTTCGCCGTGTACGGGCTTGTCGGAGACGCACAGCAGCACGCCATAGGGAACCCGCAAACGAAAGCCCTGCGTAGCAACGCAAGCGCTTTCCATATCCACCGCCACCGCCCGCGATTGCGACAGAAGTTGGCGTTCCTGATTGTAGTTCAGTTCCCAATTGCGATCGGCGTAGGACACCACCGTCCCGGTGCGCAAACGTCGGCGCAATTCGTCCTTGTCGTCTCCGGCAACCGACGCGGCGGCTTGCTGCAACGCGACCTGAATCTCCGCGATCGCCGGAATCGGCACTTCGAGCGGCACGCGGTCGTCGAGAATCTTGTCGCGCCGCAGATAGGCGTGCGCGAGCACGTAATCGCCGATGCGCTGGGTATGGCGAAGTCCGCCGCAATGGCCGATCATCAGCCAGCAATGGGGCCGCAGCACCGCGAGGTGATCGGTGATGGTCTTTGCGTTCGACGGGCCGACGCCGATATTCACCAGTGTGACGCCATCATTGTCTGGCGTCGTCAAATGATAGGCCGGCATCTGATATTTGCGCCATGGCGCGTCTTGCGCCTTCTGCTGCGCTTTCTTGTCACCTGCTTCGATGCGCACTTGGCCCGGGCATGACAGCGCCCAGCCTTTTGGCCCGTTCTTCACGCCCTCCGCCGCCCAGCTCACGAATTCGTCGACGTAACGCTGATAGTTAGTGAACAATATCCACGGCTGCACGTCTTGCCATGGCGCGCCGGTATAGTGCTCGATGCGCTTGAGCGAATAATCGGTGCGCGGCGCATCAAACAGGGCCAAGGGGCGCGCGCCGTCGAGCCGCTCGACGCGCAAGCCATCCACCACCGCGTCGCCTACCTGAGCAAGACGCGGACTTGGAAAGTGGCGCGCGAGCTCTTCGGCGGGAACATTTTCGAACGCGGCGGCGCCGGCGGCGTCCAATACAAACGAGTACGGAATTTCGGTGTCGCTGATGCGCACGCTCAGTTTCGCGCCGTAATCTTCCACCAACAGCGAGAGCTGTTCGAGCAAATATTCGCGAAAAAAACCGGGTTGGGTGATGGTGACCGAATATTCGCCCGGCCATGTCAGCTGGCCGTACGCGCGCGCCAGTTTCGGCATGGGGCCGCCCGGCAAATAGGTCACACGCAATTCCGGATAGCGAAACAACGCGCGCTCGTCGGCGGTTGGCGGGGTCCCATGCTCGGCGAAGCGGCGCACAGCAGCAATCAACGCGGAAACCGCTTGGTTGTGCAGGTGTTCAAGGCGCTCGACTGCTTGGGCTGGGGTCTTTGGAGCTTCCATCGCGGAACTGATCCCATGACCGCCCCTCCCGTCAAGGGGTGCTGCCGACTAGACGCGCGGGATCGGATCGACCAGGCGTGAGCGTCGGTAGGAATTGTGATCCAAGTGCACCGCGCCAGTGAACAAGATACCCAGCGGGGCATCGTAGCTATATTCCGTTTCCGCCAGCACGATGCTGGTGCCGGGCGTCATCATCGCGTCCGGCAGAACGATAGGGTCATTAGCGACCAGCGCCGACATGCCGTGAGCCTCGCTCCACACTACCCGCGCACTTGCCGCACTCACGATTTCGATGCTGGTGATGCGCACATTGAGCCCAGTATCGTCATCCGGAACCATGAGCACGTCTAGAGCGGCCCACATGCCCGCCACTTCATCGTCCGAGACTTCGGTATCGCGAGCCACCGCGTCAGCCAGCGACGCCGCCACGTTCTGTGAGCGACGATTGGCGCCGAGAACATCGATCAGGTCGATTGAACCAAACAACAAGAACACCATCATCGGCAGCAGGATGGCGAACTCGAGCGCCGCAAGCCCTTTGGTTGCGCCGCCGAAACGTCGAAGTCGCTGCATCAGCATCATTGGTAAGGCTCGTTGCGGAACATCATGGTGGAGACAAGCAGGCGGTCGCCGTTGATGATGTTGGAGAACACGTTTTCAAACAGCGGCGTCATCACGTGCCAGCGGTAGAAGGCGCGCACGACCACGATATCAGACGGCTCGCCTGGGTCGTAGCCAAGGCCCGAGGCGTCGAAATCGTTGTCAGCGATCGGGCTTTCCACAGCGGCGGCGTCCACGAACGAGTCGAACCGCGCCACGTCGATGAACAAGTTCGCGTCGCAGTCAACGACCAGGAATTGATTGATGTCGTCACACAGCAGGTTCTCGATCTGATCTTCGCTGAGGCCGCCGAGCTGTGCTTCCCCGGTGCGGATGTCGCGCCCAATTTCAGACACGGCAAAATCGAGACTGGTCTGCGCAAAACCGATCATGCCGATTTCAGCCACACCGAAGGTCAGCAGAAAGAACGGTAATATGACGAGCGAGAATTCAACTGCAGCCACGCCGCTGCGCGCCCGCGCAAAGCGGCCGAAGGCATTGATCTTTGGGTTGGGCGGCTTGAACATCTCGTCTCCGGAACGCCATCTTAGGCGCCGAAGCACTGAGAAACCGTCAAGCCAAACCCTAAACGTGCGTTAATTGTTTCGCGAGGCGGCTGCGGCGCGGCTGGTGATTTGTTGCGTGACGTCATCGGAGGCTGAGCCATCGCCAATGTCAGGACGCGGTCGGCACAGCGGCGTGCATTCAAGGCGCGCGGTTTCAGCGCCGCGCGTCACCATCACCACATCGGTCTCGTCGGGCACGACAACGACGCGCCCGGAATAAAGCACTCGTCCCCCTTCCCCTACCACGACCAGATTGGTCGATCCGTAGGAACGGCCCGTGACAAACAGAAACCGATCGTTCTGCACCGACACGCCGGCGATCGAAGGGTTGCCGATCGCCACGCCTTCAGCACCCTCCAGCAAGCGAATTGGAAACGCCTGATCGAGTGCAACCCGAATGTCGCGCGCATTTGCGGTGCTGGCGACGGCGAAGAGGCTGCACGCTGCTAGAAAAGCGACAAAAGCTGTTCGCAAGCGCCAATTCGACATTGGGACGGTCCTCTTCCCTGATAGTCTATGCTTATGCAGCTACGCGTGAATGGTTGCTGCATCGCTAATTGGCGGCGAGCGCGCCGCCGGCAGGCCCAAGAAATTCAACGACGCAGTTGACGCAATTTTTACCTTCCTTATGGGTCAGAACCTTAATTGCCTCGGCGGTAATGTCCGCCTGTGTCTGGATTGGGTGTCGGGTGCGACGCTCCGCCGGGCCGGTGACAAAAAGCACTCGACAACAACGGAGCACGAAAATGTTGGTTTCTCTGAAGCGTTTCCTGAAGAACGAAGACGGCGCCACCGCGATTGAATACGGCTTGATCGCCGCTTTGATCGCCGTCGCCATCATCACTGCGGTCGGCCTGGTCGGCGACAGCCTCGACACGACCTTCCGCAACGTCTCGACCGAACTCGACAACGCCAGCTAAGAGCTGCGTTTCGCCGAAGGGCCGCCGTTATTGCGGCGGCCCGGAAGCGCCCTTAATTTCCCCTCCCCTCGCGCCGCCCCTCCGGGCGGCGTTTTTTTGCTGGGGCGGCCCTTAAGGAATTTTTGACCCGGCGCAGTGCAGGGCTCGGCCATGTTAGACCTATTGGCGCTCACGGCGTTCGCCGGCTGTTTAATATACGCGGCGTTTTCCGACGTCGCGACGCTGACCATTCCCAATTGGGTGTCTGTAGCAATGGCGGCGGTTTTTCCCGCTGCGGCGCTGGCCAGAGGCATGCCGCTTGGCGACATCGGCGTTCATCTCGCCTTTGGCGTCGCTGTGCTCGCGGTCGGATTTTTCCTTTTTCAAGCCAACATATTCGGCGGAGGCGACGCGAAGCTACTCGCCGCAGCGGCGATATGGACGGGCTCGGCCGCGTTCGTGCCTTTTCTGTTTGGGACCGCCGTCGCCGGCGGGCTTTTGGCGATCGCGCTTTTAGCGGCGCGCCAATTCATCAAGCCAAGCGAGGCTCAGCCCTCATTTGTCACCCGTCTGCTGAAGCAACAGGAAGGAATTCCTTACGGGCTGGCGATCATGGCCGGCGGCCTGATGGCGCTCCCCGCGCTTCCGTTCACCCTCAGCCCATTAACCCTGCCTTAGCCATAAACATGATTTGGTCGCCAAAGCGCTTCGGTAACCGATGGCGCAGGGAGTTGAGCTCATGTCGCCGCGTCAGCTGATCGTTCTGGCCATTGCCGCCATCGCTGCGATCGGCGCACTCTTCCTTATCCGCGGGATGAGCGGGCCCAAGGAAGCGCCCGCCGCCGACGCCGGCGAGGCTATCGCTGGCGAACAAGTGCTGGTGGCGGCGCGCAATATCGCGCAAGGCGCGGCGCTGACGCCGAGCGACCTTGGGGTGGCGCTTTTTCCGCAAAACTCAGTATCGCCCAGTTTCGTGCGTGTGTCGGGACGGCCCTCCGCGCAAGCCGATTACGTGGGCGCAGTGACGCGGCGCGCGTTCGTTCAGGGCGAACCGATCACCACCACGTCCGTCGTTCAGCCCGAGGGGCGCGGTTTCATGGCGGCGCAACTGGAGCCTGGCTTCCGCGCCGTGGCCATTGAAATCGAAGACGCCACTGCGGTGGGCGGTTTTATCCAACCGAACGACCGCGTTGACGTGATCATGACCGCGAAGGTCGACAGCAGCCAAGGCGAGCAGGCGCGCAGCGAGATCGTGCTGGAAGACATTCGTGTGCTCGCGATCGGCGACAAAACCCAGCCTCAGACCAGCGGCGAAGCCCCCGAGACAATCGATGCGCCAACCGCCGTGCTTGAGCTTACGGCAGAGGACGCCCGCACGTTGGCGCTTGCCGGCGAAATGGGCGACATCAGTTTGGCGTTGCGCGGCGTGCAGGTCGAGACGGTTGGCATGCACACATCGGCCAACCGACGTGGCCTTAGCCAACAATCAGAGTCCGTGCGCGTTCACGCTTTCGGCGCGGTCTCCGGAGGCGGCAGATGAATTCCGCAATATCCCTTCGCTCCTACTGCGTTACAGCGCTATCGGCGATCCTGGCGCTCACGCCTGGGTATGCGGCAGCCCAGGTCGAGCCCGCGAGCGCGCAGAGCCTGCGCATCAATCGCGGCGGCGGCGCGCAATCGGCCTCGATGGTGTTGCCGTTCGGCAAATCAGCGATCATCGACCTGCCCGCCGACGCGCGCGACATTCTCATCTCCAACCCATTGGTGGCCGACGCTACCGTTCGCACGGCGCGGCGCGCCTATGTCATTGGCCGCGCCTTGGGGCAGACAAACATCTTCTTCTTTGACGCACGCGGCGAGCAGATCGCCAACGTCGAAATTCGCGTTGAGCCAGATGTGGCGCCGCTTAACGACATCTTGCGCCGGCATGCTCCGGATGCGCACATCGAGGCTGAGGCAGTCAATGGCGCGATCATCCTCTCCGGCAGCGCGCGCAGCGCCGCCGAAGCCGATCGCGCGCAACAGATCGCAAACCAATACCTCGCCACCAGCTCCAACGGCGGCGGTGCGGCGCCTGGCGCGGCGGCCGGTCAAAACCGTATTGTCAACCTGATTCAAGTTCAGGGCAGCGAGCAGGTCCAGGTGCGTGTACGCGTTGTCGAGATGAGCCGCACATTGGTGCGCCAACTCGGCATCAATCTCAATTACGACGAGATGGTCAACAGCCTGCTGCCCGAAGACGCCTTCATCGATCTGGCTACGCAGAACGGCTTTTCCATCAACGGTCAAGCCTTGGGCGGTCTGGTCGGCTCGGGCGGCATCGCTCAATCAATCCTGCAGCCCGACAGCCTCGCTTTTCCGGGCGGCATTGCGGGTACCGGCGTCGACCCCGCCACTGCGGGCGTTGGCGGTTATTCCTTCGACAATGGCGGCACCATCGATCCGATCGACGATGTCGAGACCTTCGGTCCGGGCCGACTTCACGCTCAGCGTCAAACCGATGCATCGATCCAGGCCTTCGAACGTGCAGGCCTTTTGCGTGTATTGGCCGAACCGAATCTTACTGCGATCTCGGGCGAAGCTGCGCGGTTCTTAGCCGGGGGCGAGTTCCCGGTTCCCGTAAGCGCTGACGACGGGGAGATCACCGTCGAGTTCAAACCGTTCGGCGTTGCGCTTGCATTTACGCCGGTCGTCATGTCTGGCGGCCGCATCTCGCTCAAAGTCGCGACCGAAGTAAGTGAACTGACCTCCGATGGCGCGATTTCTACCGGCGACACGCCGATCCGCAACGCTGACGGCACCACAACGGTCATCCGCGGCATCACCATTCCGGCGCTGCAGGTGCGCCGCGCCGAGACCACGCTGGAGATGTCGTCGGGCAGCTCCATCGTGCTCGCGGGCATGATCCAGGAACGCACCCGCCACGCGCTCGAAGGCGTGCCAGGGGTGATGAACACACCCGTGATCGGCTCGCTGTTCCGTTCACGCGATTTCGTCAACAACGAAACCGAACTCGTGATCATCGCCACGCCCTATATTGTACGCCCGACCGCGCCCGATCAGCTGCGTACGCCTGCCGACGGCTTCATGAACCCGAGCGAAGGCGAAAGCCTGCTGACCGGGCGGCTCAACGCCATGTATCGCCCGCCGGAAGCAAACGGAGACGGCGAGCGTCGCCTGCACGGCCCCCATGGACACATTATCGAATGAGGCACGCCATGAAATCCCGCCTGCCCCTGCTGTTCGTTGGCATTAGCGCTCTTGGCGCCTGCGCGAGCGTGCCGCCGCCAGCGGATGGCCCCCCGGTTGCGTCGGCGATGGATCGCCACCGCATCGAAGTGGCACAGACATCTCTGCGCGTCGAAATCAGCGTGGCGCCGAGTGATGTGCTGTTGACCGCGAAGGCGCGCGCCGACTTGCGTGACTTCGCCGGCAATTATTTGCGCTTCGGTCATGGCGCGCTGATCTTGAGTGCGCCTACGGGCGGCGCCAATTCGCAAGCCGCCACCCTGCTCACGGGTGAGGCGCGAATGTCGTTGGTGGAAGCTGGCGTTTCCTACGCCGCTGTCGCCGCTTCAAGTTACGACGCTTCCGGCCAGGCCGACGCGCCCATCATCGTGAGCTTTGCACGCTTTGAAGCGCATGCGCCCGAATGTGCGCCCTTGTGGGAACAAGACCTCGCGCACCAGAGCAACAACCAAGCCTGGGACAGCTTTGGCTGCGCCACCCAGGCCAACCTCGCGGCGATGGTGGAAGATCCCCGCGACCTCCTCGGCCCACGCGCCGAGGATCCCCGCGACTCCAACCGCCGCGCCACCGTGTTCCAGGCTTACCGCACAGGCGACCCCACCCACGCTGATCGCAGCAACGACGAACGCGCCACCGTTAGCGACGCAGTGCAATAGGACAGTCCCGCATGAACCGTCCCAATCCCGATCCCACCTGGAGCCTCGGCGACGACACCGATTTCGTGCTCGAGGAGGACGATACCTTCGCCGCCGGCGACCTAGCGGAGCTCCCGCCTTTCGACGGCGAACTCTCAGCAGAGCCCGCAAACGAGATCACGCCCAGCCTTGATCTTGTTGGCGACGATCCTTTTGGCTTGAACGTAGCTGCGATCGCGGCGCCGTTACCGCCACGCGACGAAGGCCGCAGCACCGAGCAGCCGGTTCCGCGCATCACCATCCACGCAAGTTGCGATCGTCCCGAGATTGCCGATCTTGTCGCCGGCGCATCCGCCGACCGACGCATGGCGCGCGCGGAAATCACTGTCGACAGCGGCGGTATCGATGCCGCAGTGGTGCGGTTTGCGTCGCAGGCAAGTCCGAATTTGCTGATCCTCGACACGCTGCAGCAGGGCGCGGGGATGCTGCATAGCCTCGACCGTCTCGCCCAGGTGATCGAGCAAGGCACCAAAGTTGTCATCATCGGCGCGGTCAACGACATCGGCTTGTTCCGCGAGCTGATGGCGCGCGGCATCAGCGAATACATCGTGCCGCCGATGCAAGCGCTTGACTTGATCCGCACGATTTGCGGACTCTACGTCAACCCGGACAAGCCGTTCGCCGGCCGCGTCATCGCCGTCATTGGCGCACGCGGAGGCATCGGCGCCTCGACCATCGCGCATAACATAGCCTGGTCGATCGCCGAGCGGCAGGAATCTGGCGCTACCTTGCTCGATCTCGACTTATCATTCGGCACCGCTGCGCTCGATTTCAACCAAGACCCGCCGCAATCCATCGCTGACGCACTGTTGGCGGCTGATCGTGTCGATGACGTGTTCTTGGAGCGCATCACCACCAAGCAGACGCAACGGCTGCAAATGCTGACGGCCCCCGCGACGCTGGAGCGCGAATTTGAGCTAGATGCGCAGGCCTTCGAAAGCATTGTCGAGCGCGTTCGGCGCACCAGCCCCTTCGTTGTCCTTGATTTGCCGCACACATGGACATCGTGGGTCAAGCATACGCTGCTTGCCGCCGATGACGTCATCATCGTTGCCGGCCCCGACCTTGCCAGCCTGCGCAATACCAAGAACATACTCGACCTGCTGAAGGCGATGCGCCCCTACGATTCTCCACCAACAGTTGCGCTCTCGATGGTGGGCGTGCCGAAGCGGCCGGAGATTCCATTCAAGGATTTCGCAGAAGCCCTGGGCGCAACTCCCATCGCCTCCTTTCCGTTCGACCCCCAATTGTTTGGTATGGCTGCAAACAACGGCCAAATGATCAGCGAAGTTGCGCCGCAATCGAAGACGGCGATCGCGTTCGATGCGCTCGCCGCGTCGCTCACCGGACGCAAACCCGTAGAAGCGAAAAAGCCCTCGCTTGCCGACAGACTTCCGTTTTTGAAGCGTTAGGAGCCTGAATGTTCGGTAAGCGCAGCTTTGGTGATGCTCCTGGTGCGCCGTCGGCGACGCCGGCGGCTGCGCCAGCGCCCGCGCGCGTTCAGGCCGCAATAGGCGTCAAACCTGCTCCGGCAGCCGCGCGACCAGCACTGCCTCCCCCCCCGCCCCCACAGAGCGCTGCATCGAGGATGCAGCCGTCCGCCGAGGTCGGCGAGACACCGGAATTCCGTTCTGAGGGCTATTACCGGGTCAAATCGACGATCTTCAACGCACTGATCGAGACCATCGATCTCACCCAATTGGCGCAGCTTGATTCTGAGAGCGCACGAGACGAAATTCGCGACATCGTCGCCGAGATCATCTCGATCAAGAACGTCGTCATGTCGATTGCCGAGCAGGAAGCGCTGCTCGACGATATCTGCAATGACGTTCTCGGTTATGGGCCGCTTGAACCGCTACTGGCGCGCGACGATATCGCCGACATCATGGTCAACGGCGCCAACGCCGTGTTCATCGAAGTCAACGGCAAGATTTCGAAAACCGGCATCCGTTTCCGTGACAACGGGCAGCTGATGAATATCTGCCAACGCATCGTCTCCCAAGTTGGCCGGCGCGTCGATGAATCCTCACCGATCTGCGACGCGCGCTTGCCTGACGGCTCGCGTGTCAACGTCATCGTGCCGCCGCTGGCGATCGACGGGCCAACACTGACCATCCGTAAATTCAAAAAAGACAAGCTCAAACTCTCCAATCTGGTGGAGTTCGGCTCGATTTCTCCGGCGGGCGCGAAGATATTGCAGATCATCGGCGCCTGCCGCTGCAACGTTTTGATCTCGGGCGGCACAGGATCGGGCAAAACCACCTTGCTCAACACGCTGACGGCGTTCATCGACCCCACAGAGCGCATTATCACCTGCGAAGACGCCGCCGAACTGCAATTGCAACAGCCCCATGTCGTGCGCCTCGAAACGCGCCCGCCAAACCTTGAGGGCACGGGCCAAGTCACTATGCGCGATCTGGTCAAGAACTGCCTGCGGATGCGCCCTGAGCGCATTATCGTCGGCGAAGTGCGCGGCTCAGAATCTTTCGATCTCCTGCAAGCGATGAACACCGGCCACGACGGCTCGATGGGAACGTTGCACGCAAACACGCCGCGCGAGGCGCTCTCGCGTCTTGAATCGATGATCACCATGGGCGGCTTTTCGCTGCCGCCAAAGACAATCCGCGAAATCATTGTCGCCGCCGTCGATGTCGTGATCCAAGCCGCGCGCTTGCGCGACGGCTCTCGGCGCATCACCCAAATTACCGAAGTGCTCGGCCTCGAAGGCGATACCATCATCACGCAAGATCTGCTGATTTACGAAATCCAAGGCGAGGACCAAAACGGTCGCGTCACCGGTCGTCACTGCGGTACGGGTATCGGCAGACCGCGCTTCTGGGAACGCGCGCGCTATTTCGGGCTTGAAAAAGAACTTGCTCAAGCGCTGGACGAAACGGAGGCCGCCTAATGGACCCCGCGATCATAGCGGCGGTGCTGGCCTTTGTCGCCATCGGCGGCGCGGGCATCGCGCTGAGCGGGCAGCCACAACCGGCAACCGCACAAAAGCGGGTCAAAGCTCTAGGCGGCGCACATCCGACGGATCGTCGTAAGCAAGCTGTCGACACTGCGGCGCTCAAACGCAAACACACCACGCAGGAAGCGCTAAAGGATTTGGCGCTTAACGAGAAACAATCACGCCGACGCCGCTTTTCAGTCAAAGGCCAGATCGCCCAAGCCGGGATGTCGCTCTCAATCACCACATTCTGGGTGATGGCCGGCGCCCTCGGCGCCGTGCTCGCCGTGATTGGTTTGTTGGTGCAGGGTCCCATTGGCGCTGCGCTTGGCTTTTTTGTAGGCTTGCTCGGCCTGCCGCGCTGGATTCTTGGCATGAAAGTGTCAGGCCGGCAGAAGAAGTTCACGCTGCTGCTCGCCGACGCCATCGACATCATCGTTCGCGGCGTAAAATCGGGCCTGCCGCTCAATCAGTGTCTGCGCATCATCGCAACCGAAAGCCCCGAGCCGCTGGGCGGCGAATTTCGAGCCCTGTGCGATTCCCTCACCATGGGCGTTCCGCTCGATCAGGGTCTGCAACGTATGTACGAGCGTATGCCGTTGCCGGACGTCAACTTCTTTTCCATCGTGCTGGTGATCCAACAGAAGACAGGCGGCAATCTCTCTGAATCGCTCGCCAACCTATCAAGTGTGTTGCGCGCGCGCAGGCTGATGAAAGAAAAGGTCAAGGCGCTGTCGTCGGAAGCCAAAGCCTCGGCGATGATCATCGGCGCCTTGCCCCTCATCGTCATGGGCATGGTGTACTTCACCCGCCCCGCTTACATTTCCGTGCTGTTCATCCACCCGACCGGGCACCTCATCTTGGGCAGTTGCGTGGTGATGATGTCGCTGGGCGTCTTCATCATGCACAAAATGGTCAACTTCAAATTCTGAGGCGCGCCGCATGGACATTGTCGACTTAATCACCGATCCCATGACCCTCGCCGGCGTGCTGGGCGCGGGCGCGTGCTTTGCGACAATCGTTACACTTGCCGCCCCAATCATGGCCGAGAACAAGCTTGGCACGCGGCTCAAGGAAGTGGCCAAGCGGCGCGAGGAATTGCGCAAGCGCAGCCGCGCTGAATTGGCCAAAGGCGGAGCTGGGCTGCAGCACAAAAACGCCAACCAGTTCGCCAAAGGCCTGGTCGAGCGGCTTAACCTGCAGAAAGCGTTGGCCGATGACTCGCTGACCGACAACCTCATTCGCGCCGGTTTGCGGGGAAGCGCGGCCCAAACCATGTTCTATTTCTACCGCGCCGCACTGCCGATCGCGTTCGGGGTAATCGGCATTGTTTATGTTCTGGTGTTTGGCGCTGATCTGGCGCTGCACATAAAGCTCGGCGCGGTCGTTGGCGGCGTCGCGCTCGGCTTCTACGCCCCCAACCTCTATTTGAAGAACCGCGCCGATAGCCGGCGCAGCAAAATCATGGAGGCGTTCCCTGACAGCCTCGATATGATTCTAATCTGCGTTGAAGCGGGCATGTCTATCGAAATGGCGCTGCAGCGCGTCGGCGTTGAAATCGCGCCAGCGTCGGTAGAACTGGCCGAGGAATTCGCGCTCACAACTGCGGAGCTTTCGTATCTGCCGGAACGTCGCCAAGCCTATGAAAACCTCGCGCGCCGCACCAACCATCCCGGCGTCAAGTCAGTGGCGATGGCGCTGACGCAAGCGGAAAAGTACGGCACGCCCGTGGGCCAGGCGCTCCGCGTGATGGCGAAAGAAAACCGCGACCTGCGTCTCGCCGACGCTGAGCGGAAAGCCGCCTCCCTACCGCCAAAGCTCACCGTGCCGATGATCGTGTTTTTCCTGCCGGTGCTGTTTGCCGTCGTGATCGGCCCAGCGATGATCCAAGTCAGCGAAATGCTGGCGGAGCGCTAGTGTCCTGTTCTTTCCAGATTGAATCAGGTCAACACCCATTCCCGGATTCGCCGAAGGCGAAGTCCGGGACCCATAAACTCGATCGGGTCGTGATCTTGGGCCCCGGACTTGCGCTGCGCGCAATCCGGGGATGGGTAGTGTTTTAATTTGAAAGGAACCCGCGCTAATCGCGCCAAACTCAATCAGCTCGGACCCATGTCGCCCCAACGGCGGGGATCGCTCAACAAGCCGCGCAGGTAAACGATGTTGGCGGCAGCTTGCGCCGGCGGCAGATCTACGCGCTCGATTTGCTCGGCTTCGTCGAAGTGTCCTTGCAGCGCAAGCGCGATGGCGAGGTTTTGGCGCGCTTCAGGCGGCGCACCGCTGAGCGCAACGGCTTGGCGCAGTATCGTTTCAGCCTCTTCGGGCTCCCCCGCCATGATGTGGGAAACCCCGAGATTGGTAAGCACGCGCGGCTGGTTGGGCTCGATCGCCAACGCTTCCTGGTACGCGCGGCGCGCATCGGGAAATCGCCCCACTTGATCAAGCGCAGCACCGAGCGCCGAGCGCACACGCCAGTTCTGCGGTTCGGCCTGAGCAACCAGCGCCAGCGGACGCAACGCTTCTTGCGGGTGGTTGGCGGCGATCTGCGCAAGGCCATAAATAGTCAGCAATTCGTGGTCTTCTGGAAAACGGCCCAGGGCCTCGCCCGCGATCTCGGCAGCGCGGTCGGCGCGCCCGCCTTTTCGAAGCGCGTCAGCGAAGCGCTGGGCGGCTTCAAGGTCGTTTGGAAACGCCTGATACTCGCCGGCCCAGAACGCCATTTGCGTCAACATGTCCTCGCGCGTCACGCGCTGGCGCGCCTGGCGGTCGACGGGACGCAGGCGATCAGCCGACTGCTCCGGGCCGGCAAGCGCAGCCGATGAGTTCGTCTCCCCGCCGATCGTGGCGCAAGCGCCGAGCGCGGACACAGCAAGTAGAGCCAGTGGCAAGCGGGACATGGCAAACAAATCCTTAACGCACCGCATACCTTGCCTGAAGCATGCTCAACAAAGCGCTAATGGCGTCCGATTTGCACGCAGCCGAAACCGGTCTAAGTAGAGGCGATGACGACGCCTCTCCCCTTCCTCACAGATACAACCGCCACAGCGGTTCCTATCCACGCGCTGCGCTCAAACGAATGGCGCGCCTGGCTTGAAAGCCGCCCCGACGCACTCAAACGACTTACGGCAGCGCACGATTTTCAAGCCCAAAATGGCCGCATCTTGCTTGTGCCGGCCACGGACGGCGCCATCGAACGCGTGCTGTTCGGTGTGGGAGACAAGGCCAACGCCATGGCGATGGGCGCGCTGGCGCAGCACTTGCCGGCGGGCGACTACCGCCTCGCCGCCGCACCGCGTGAATTCCCTGCGACCTTGGTCGCCATCGCTTGGGGGCTCGGCGCGTACGGGTTCGACCGCTACAAGAAACGCAAGCGTCCGATCCCGCGGCTCACCCCGCCCGAAGGCGCTGACATGGGCGAAGCCGCGCGCATCGTCACGGCGTCGTGGCTGGCGCGAGACCTGGTCAATACCCCAACCAACGACATGGGCCCGGATGCGCTGCACGCTGCCGCGGAAAACGTCGCGCGCGCCTGCGGCGCCACGTTCGAGGCGATCATCGGCGATGACTTGCTGGTCCGGAATTATCCGCTGATCCATGCCGTCGGGCGCGCCGCGAGCCAAGCGCCGCGCTTGCTGCATCTCAGCTGGGGTGAAAAAGACGCGCCGCGCCTCGCGCTGGTTGGCAAGGGCGTCACGTTCGATACGGGCGGGCTCGACCTAAAGCCATCGGCCGGCATGCGGATCATGAAGAAGGACATGGGCGGCGCCGCGCACGCTTTGGCGCTGGCGCAGATTGTCATGGCTGGGAAGCTCAACGCGCGGCTGGACCTCTTCTTACCCGTGGTTGAGAACGCCGTTTCTGCGGATGCGTTTCGTCCAGGCGATGTGATCGCCAGCCGCAAAGGGCTGAGCGTCGAGATCGACAACACCGACGCCGAGGGTCGGCTCATTCTCGCCGACGCACTCGCGCGCGCGTGTGAAGATGCGCCGGCGCTACTGCTCGACTTTGCCACGCTCACCGGCGCCGCGCGCACCGCTCTTGGCCCGGATATCCCACCCTTCTACGCCAACGATGACGCCTTGGCGGCGGAGTTTGCGCAGGCCTCGATCGAGACCAGCGATCCAATCTGGCGCATGCCGCTGTGGGACGCCTACGAGGGCGACATGGACTCCCCGATCGCCGACCTGAAGAACACCGGCGATGGCGCGTTCGCAGGCTCGCTCTATGCGGCGCTGTTTCTGCGCCGTTTTGTGACGGCGCCAGCTTGGGCGCACTTCGACATCTTCGCATGGGCGCCAAAGGAAAAACCCTCCCGTCCCCAAGGCGGCGAGGCCCAAGGGCTGCGCGCGGCGTGGCGGGTGCTGAAACAGCGGTTTGGGTGATCATTTCGCCTTTCCCACAACATCTTGTGGTTCCGGGCTTGCAAGGACCACCAAATCAGCGAATCCTCTCACTTGCGATTCAAACAAAAGGGGAGCGACATGGAGCTCGGCCGCGATCAAACGGAAGCATTGGACCTGTGGCGTCGGGTTACCGTCACCACCGTGCGCTCAGACGCGCCTGACCTGACGGCCCGCCAATTGGCGGTGCTGATGACGGTTCGGCTGCAGCCCGCACCGCACACAGTACGTGGACTGGCGGCAACGTTGAACGTCGGCAAGCCGGCGATCACGCGTGCGCTCGACACGCTCTCACGGCTCGGGTTCGTGCAGCGTCGGCGCGATCCTAAGGACGGGCGCAACGTGTTCGTGGAACGCACCGACAAGGGCGACGGCTTCCTTGAACAATTGGGCGAAACCATCCTGCGCGGCGAGACAGCCGTCCAACCGCGACCACGCCTAGAGCTGGCTTCTTAAGCCATCGTTGGCTAACAAAAATGCGGCGTTCCGCTCAGCGCGGGATGCCGTTTTTTGTCCAAAGTTCAACTGGGCGCCGTCTCGTCAGCGGTCGCAGATTCAGCCGGCGCTTCCGGCAAGGGCGCTGGCAACGCCAACTGGTTTGGCGACATCGAACGCAGGTAAGCGATCAGCGCAACCCGATCTTGGTCCGCACGCAACCCTGCAAACGTCATCCGCGTGCCGCTCACCGCCGTTGTGGGAGAACGCAAAAAATCGTTGAGCGCGAGATAGTCCCACGCCCCGCTGTGCGCGCGCATGGCGTCGGAATAGGCAAAGCCGGCTCGGCTCGCAGGAGCGCGCCCAAACACGTCATGCAAGTTTGGTCCAATTCCATCGGCGGCGCCCGCCTCGAACGAGTGGCAGGACTTGCACTGCCCCGAAACCCGCTCTCCCCGGGCGACCAAATCCGCCAGTTGCAAAGGATCGGCGAAGAGGCGACCGAAATCTGGCGGGCCTGCGGGCGCGGCGGGCCCGCCCCCGCCTTCGGTTTCGGCTATAATGTCTGGCAGATACCCTGGTTGCTCGGGGTAAGTGCTGTGAATGATGGCGTCTGCGCCGGCGCCGACGGCCATGATCCCCAGCACAGAGGCCAGCACGGCCCCTGCGATGGAATTGAACCTAAGATCGCTCATCATCCTGCCTTGGAGAGCCTTCGTGGAGGTCGGTTTATGACCTGCGTCGCGCGCGCCGCCAAGCCGCGCAGAGCCATCCCGCGCGATTGAGCGGGCTTGCGCGTCGAACCGCCGCACGGCAAATCCGACCGGTGAAGCCAATCATTGTCATCCCAGCCCGCATGGCTTCCATGCGCCTACCCGGCAAGCCGCTTGCCGAAATTGGCGGGCGGCCGATGATTGCTTGGGTGGTGGATCTTGCGCACGCCGCCGGCGTCGGCCCGGTATTGGTGGCGGCGGCGGAAGAAGAAATCGCCGCCGCCGCGCGCGCAGCGGGCGCTGAAGCCGTGCTGACCGATCCCGCCCTACCCTCGGGTTCGGACCGTGTGCACGCCGCCCTGCAGGCGTTCGATCCGCAAGGACGCTTCGATGTTGTCGTAAACCTACAAGGCGACATGCCAACCATGGCCGCCGCAGATGTTGAGCGCGCCGTGGCGGTGCTCGCGCGCGGCGGCGACATCGCCACGCTTGTATCGCCATCGAATGACCCAAGCGATCGCGGCAACCCCAATGTGGTAAAAGCGATCCGCGCCGCCGACGGACGCTGCCTTGCATTCACGCGTGCGGACGCGCCGTGGGGCGACGGGCCGATCGAACGTCACGTCGGTATTTATGCCTATCAGCGCTACGCCCTGACGCAATTTGTGACCGCGGCCCCCTCCCCGCTGGAACTGCGCGAGAAGCTCGAACAAATGCGCGCGCTTGAAATGGGCATGAGCATCTATGCTGACGCCATTGATGATTTTCCCAAGGGCGTGGACAGCCCAGCAGATTTGGCGACTGCGCGGGCGACACTGTTCGGACGGGCTTAGCGGCTGACCATTGAACACGCGAGAGTGCGCGGCGGCAAGGAGAGACGAGTATGAAGACGTGGACACGCGCGCTGTTCAGCTGCGCACTGGCGCTGTGTCTGAGCGCAACGCTGGCGTCGGCCGAAACTGTTCTGGTGCGCGCCGGCAGGCTGGTCGATGTGGTCGCGGGGCGCGTGCTTTCTGATCAGCTCGTGCGGATCGAGGACGGACGGATCGCAGGTGTGAGCGCTTTCCCCGCGCAATCGCCCAGCGATGCGCGGATAGTCGATTGGTCCGCCTATACCGTGTTGCCAGGCCTGATGGATATGCACACACACTTGATTGGCGACATTCAATCATCCAACGTCGCCGCACCATTGCTCAGCTCTGCGGCACGCGACGTTCTGATCGGCGCCGCCAACGCTCGCGCCACGTTGCATGCGGGTTTCACCACTGTGCGAGATGTCGGCGCCTATCGCGCTTTCACGGATGTGGCGCTGCGTGACGCCATTGCTGCAGGCCAAGTTCAAGGGCCGCGCATGTTCGTGGCGGGCGCGTATGTCACGGTGACGCACGGCGGCGGCGAAGTGACCGGGCTTGCCTCGGACGTTATTGTACCTGCCGAGATGCGCCGGGGCGTCGCAGACGATGAGGCGCAAGTGCGCCAACGCGTGCGTGAATTGCTTGCCGGCGGCGCCGATTTCATTAAAGTCATCGCCACCGGCGCGGTGTTGACCGCCGGCACAGCGCCAGCCGCTTCAGAATACACCGAAAACGAAATTCGTGCCGCCGTCGAGGAAGCCGCCGCGCATGGCGCTTTCGTCACCGCGCATGCGCACGGCGCAGAAGGTATCCGTCGCGCGGTGCGCGCCGGCGTGCGCTCCATCGAGCACGGCTCCTACCTTGACGACGAGGGCATCGCGCTGATGCGCCGTCGCGGCGTCTGGCTGGTCGCCGATGTTTACAACGGCGATTATATCGACGAAGTCGGCCGCCAAGACGGATGGCCAGCGGAAATCCTCCGCAAAAATCTGGAAACGACGGAAATCCAGCGTCAAGGCTTCCGCAGAGCTGTGAGGGCCGGCGTGCGCATCGCCTTCGGCACCGACGCGGGCGTCTATCCACATGGCCAGAACGCGCGCCAATTCGCCTACATGGTTCGCTTCGGGCTGACGCCGATGCAAGCGATCCAGTCCGCCACCATCAATGCCGCACAACTGCTTGGGCGCGAGAGCGAAATCGGCTCGACGAGACCGGGCCGCCGCGCCGACCTGATCGCGGTCTCTGGCGATCCATTGCAGGATATCAACCTGCTGTACACGAGCGTCGTCGCCGTGATGAAAGACGGTGTGATTGTCAATTAGCCAGGAAAAGTCTGCAGGCCAATTCTCTTGAGTTCGCCGTTGTCGACGGCGAGGCAGGCAACGCTCTCCATGCCCTGCTCGTAGCAGAACATCGCCAGGTCGCGGGCGCGCAGCGCCTCGAATCCCGCACGCCCCATCCCCGCTTCTACGTAAAACGGAAACTCGCCGCTCATTGGGTTGTCTTCGCCCTGCACCCATTCCGGCAAGTCGCCAGTGCTGTCAGGCCCCGCGCCGGCGGGGTTGATCCATTCGGCGAGCCTACGCTGCATGTCTTCGACGGACTCAGCTCCCGCAAGCGTCATCACTTCGTCAACGGGATACGCCTCATTCAAAACTGTTTCGCCCGCCGCGTTTTGAATGGAAAGCGCCGCGTTGGCTTGAGCGCAGTCAGCGCCAATTGCCGACGCTCCAATAATGAACACGACGCCGTCGTCTGCGGTCCAGCTTGACGCCGCCGCCGCCGGACAGCCGTTGGCGGCCTCTCGCGTTTGGCCCGGTTGTTCAGCGCTGGGGTCACAAGCGGCCAACGCCAGCACACCCATCACTGTAAATGCACGCATGTTTCGCCTCTCCCAAATTCTAATCCTTGAGCGCCGCACCGACCAGTTCGCCGACCTCTTGAAGAGCGCTGGTCGCCGTCTTTGAGTACGCCGTGAAATTCAAACCGCCATGCATAAGCACAGGATACTTCTTCTCCGTGACCTGAACACCCGCACGGCGCAATGCCTCAACGAACGCCTTGGAATCGTTTCGCACGGGATCCATCGGCCCGCCGCCGGCGATAATCGTGGCTGGGGCATGGGTTAGGTCGACCTCAAGCAACGACGGCAAAGTTTCCGCGCCCAGGCTTCGGGCGATGTACAGGCAGGCAACGCGCCCAAGGATACGAAAATTGCGCAATTCCTCATCGGCCCAAAGCGAATCCTGCACGTGGATCAGCGGATACAGCAACACTTGCAACGCCACCGCGCCAGGCGCGGCGCGACTGATTTCGAGCGCCAGGGTCGCCGCGAGATAAGCGCCGGCGGAATCGCCCCCGAGCGCAATTTTGTCCGGCGACGCGCCAAAACGCTGCGCGTTTTGGAACGCCCACGCGCAAGCGGCGCGCGCGTCCTCGATCTGGCCAGGGAAACGTGTTTCTGGCGCCAGGCGATAACCAACCGAAAGCACGCGCCCGTCGGAAGATTTGGCGAGCCACGAACAGATGGAATCGTGCGTATCGATGTCGCAGCAGACAAACCCACCGCCGTGAAAATAGACCAATATCGGCGCAGAGCGCGCGTTCGCCGCCTCGTAATAACGCGCGCGCAAGGGGCCGGTCGAGCTGGCAATATCGAGGTCCTCGACCTTGGCCAAGCCAGCGGCGCGCGCTCCCGGAACCGCCAGCAAAGTGCGCAATCCACGCCGCGTTTGCGCCAGGATGGCTGCTTCGACGTTCTTCGCCATGCTCATGGGCGAGGCCTCTACCCCAATGGCGCAGCTTACGCTAACGCTCGCGGCCCATGCCAGATCAGAACCGACGCATTTCCTACCAAGGCGAACCAGGCGCCAACTCCCATATCGCCTGCCGCGCGGCGTTTCCCGCGTTCGAACCCATGGCCTGCGCCAGCTTTGAGGACGCCTTCGCCGCTGTCAGCGAGGGCCAAGCGCATTACGCGATGATCCCAGTCGAAAACTCGGTAGCGGGACGTGTCGCCGACGTCCACCATCTCATTCCCGACGCAGGCTTGTTCATCGTCGGCGAGCATTTCGTACCGATCCGGCATCAATTGCTCGGCGTTCCCGGCGCCAGTTTGGCTGGCCTTACGCATGTGCGCTCCCATCCCCAAGCGCTCGGGCAATGCCGCCAGCGGCTGCGCGACCTCGGCGTCTTCGCCGTCAAGACAGCTGACACCGCAGGGGCCGCGCGGGAAGTCGCTGAACTAAGCGACGCGCGTGTCGGCGCCTTGGCGTCAACCTTGGCCGGTGAGATCTATGGGCTGGAGGTCTTGATGGCCGACATCGCCGACGCCGCCCACAACACCACGCGGTTTTTAGTATTTGCGCGCGAAGCAGAGGATGCCGCCCCCGGTGGCAACCCTTGCATGACCAGCTTCGTGTTCCGCGTCCGCAACGTGCCGGCGGCGCTCTACAAGGCGCTTGGCGGCTTTGCCACCAACGGCGTCAACATGACCAAACTAGAGAGCTACATCGAGGACGGCGGGTTCTCCGCGGCATTGTTCTTCGCGGAAATCGAAGGCCACCCCGACGAGCGCAGTGTGCGCCTGGCGTTGGAGGAACTGGGTTTCTTCTCCAGCTCCCTCAAGGTTCTGGGCGTCTATCCAGCCGACCCACTCCGTCAAACTTTGTAACCCCCTCGACACGTTGTGCGTAACCCTCTTTAATTCGCCGATGGCCGATGAAGCACAGCTCCGGACGTTGTTGCTCAACGGCCTCGACGGCGACGAAGCCGCGCACCGCGCTTTCCTGACGAATGCGGCAGCGCTTTTGCGCGCGTTTTTCCGCAATCGACTGCGCAGCGCGCCCGAGGATGCGGAGGATTTGGTGCAGGAAACGCTGGTGGCGTTGCACACACGCCGCGACACTTATGACCCGACCTACCCGCTCACCGCCTGGATGTACGCGATCGCGCGCTACCGGCTGATCGACCATCTGCGTCGCATCCGCCGCCGCGGCTCGCACACGCCCATCGACGATCTCGACATTGGCAACGCCGATCCCGAATACGAAGCCAGCGACGCCCGGCGCGATGTGGCGACCCTGCTCGACAAATTGCCAGAAAAGCAAAAGACCGCAATCCGCCTCGTCAAGCTGGAAGAAAAAAGTGTGCGCGAGGCGGCCGAACTGACGGGTTTTTCGGAGTCCGACATCAAAATTTCCATCCATCGCGGCCTGAAATCGCTGACGCGACTGATGGCCAAGGCAGGCGCGCCATGAAGACTGATCGCTTAATCGCCATGCTCACGCGAAACGCTGAGCCAGTGAAGCGGTCACGCTGGGCGATACAGCTTGCGCTAACGCTGGGGTTGGGTCTTGCCGCAGCGATCACCCTGGTCATGTTCGGCATCGGCCTGCGACCGGATATCGGCGTCGCGCCGATGCCGGTGATGATGAAGGCGCTGTTCTCGGCGGCGGCCGCCGCCGCGATGCTGCCGCTGGCTGCGCGACTGATGCGTCCGGGCCGACCGCTGGGCTGGCGCATCGGCGCGGTCGCGGTTTTTGTTGGTGTTTGCGTGATCGCAACCTTTGTGGCGCTGATGGGCGAGGCGCCGGAGCGACGCCTGGACGCCTGGCTGGGCGGCGGGTTTCCCTGGTGCCTCGTGCTCGTGCCGGTGCTCGCCGCGCCAAGTGCGGCGGGGCTGGTCTGGCTCATGCGCGCGTTTGCGCCGACACAACTGACCATGACCGGCGCCGCGATCGGCGCGCTGTCGGGCGGGATCGGCGCGATGGCGTACTCGATGTACTGCCCAATTGATTCTGTGGCGTTCGTGACGACCTGGTACGTGGTGGCGATTGCGCTGTGTGCGGTGATCGGTTCGTTGATCGGACCGAGATTGCTAAGGTGGTGATGTAACCACGCCGATGTTCCCGCCGAATGAGCACGCAGGAGAAGGTCATGGTCAACTTCATTCGCCGTCATGCGCCGGCCGTAATTTCCGCCTTCGCGGCGGTCATTTTTCTCGATAGTTTGCGGTACAAGTTCACCGACCACCCCAACACCCAGGAAATTTTTGGCCGCCTCGACGGCTGGGCCGGAACGCTCGGCTTGGCTGGGCTGTTCGGGCACACAGGCCTGTTTAGCCAGTACGTCATCGGCACAGCGGAGCTCGCGGCTTCATCGCTCCTATTGATTGGTTTGGCGCCCCGCTTTGCGCGCCTCAACGCGCTGGGGGCGTTGATCGGGTTTGCAGTGATGTCGGGCGCGGTGAGCTTTCATCTGTTCACGCCGCTCGGTATCGATCCCAACAATGACGGCGGCGGATTGTTCAGCGCGGCTGTAACGATTTTGGTCACATCCATCGTACTTCTGGTGATCCGGCGCAAAGAGGTCGCCGGTCTGCTTGGCGACCTCGCCAACGCATTCGTTCCAGAACGGCTACCGACACCCTCGCGCGCACCAGCGCCCGCCTAAAAAAGGAAAATTCATATGCGTGCTCTCATCGTCTCGCTCGGCCTCGCGCTTGCCGCACTTGCAGCGCCAGCGCCGGCCTTTGCCGACGAACGGCCGGTTTATACTGCTCTACTCAGCAATGTCGGCGCCTCGGGCTACGATGTGGTCGGCTATTTCACGGATGGGCGCCCCGTGCGGGGGACGTCGCAATTTCGCGCCACGCATCAAGGCGTGGAATATCGCTTCGCAAACGCCGAACACCTAGCCGCGTTCCGCGCCTCGCCAGCACGCTACCTTCCCCAATACGGCGGCTATTGCGCATGGGCGGTGAGCCAAGGCTACACCGCCTCCGGCAACCCCAACAATTGGCGCATCGTCGATGGCAAGCTCTACCTCAACTACAACACTGAAATTCAACATCGCTGGGAGGGCGATATCCCCGGCCACATCCAGAGCGCCAACGGACATTGGCCGAGCGTGTTGAACCGTTGATCAGCTGACCGCTTGCGCCGCGCCGAGCAGGGCCGCGCCTATGGGGCGGCCCATTTCGCCCGCGCGGCCATCGTTGGCGGCAGCGATAGCGGAGACCCCGCGCGCGCTGTCAAACATAACCTCCGCGTACCAAAGCGTGTTTGACCCGTTGTGCCAGAGCGCATTCTCGCGCCGCGCCCAGCCCATCGCATAGGGGCCTCCGAACGGCGGCGTATGTAACGCGTCCCAGCTCTCTCGGCGCAGGAATGGCGCTAGCCCATCGCGGTGCGCGGCGAGATATTTGAGCACATCCTCGAAGCTTGCGTGCACACGGCCAGCAGGGCCGAGCGCGGCGGGATTGTCGGTGACCGGTCCGCCTGGCGGAAAGGCTTCAAGCGCGCCCGCCGCGCCAAGCGCATGACCGACGGGCTGATCGTAGGCATTGACTGTTCCAGGCGCGCCTTGGCCGGCACTCGCCATACTCAACGGCGCAAAGACCCGATCGCGAACCAGCGCTTCCCAAGGCGCGCCGAGCTTGGCTTCCAACATCGCACCGACGACGACGTAGCCGCTGTTGGAATAGGTAAAAGTCTGTTCCTTGGGGCCGACGGGCGCTTGCGCGAGGGCGAGACGCGCGTAGGCGAGCCGGTCAGCGCGTGCGTCCGCGCTTTCGCGCGGGAACGCCAGAAGCTGCGCCATCTCGATATTGCCTTGAAGGCCAGCGCGGTGACAGAGCAAATGACGCAGGGTCACATCGCGATATTCCGCGCGCATATCGCCGCCGAGGACGCCGCCCACCGTGTCGGTCCACGCCAGCTGACCGGCCTCAACGCAGCGCGCGACCAGCGTCGCTGTCATCGACTTGGTAATGGAGCCTAAATGCCAGTGATCAGAGGTGGTCACGGGCGCTTGCCACCCCAACGCACGCAGGCCATCCGCAAACGCGACCTGTCGGCCGTCGCGGTTCGCCGCAGCCGCCGCAAACCCCGGCGCGCCTGCCTCAGCGCGGAGCGCCGCAAGCCGCGCCTGCGTCAGCATTTCAGGTGGCGGGATGGTCCCGCCGGCCTGCTCGCGCGCAAACACCAACGGCAGCGTGCCGCGCTGCGTGAATTGGCCTTCGATGCGGCCCCCGGCGAGCCGGCCCGCAAAACTAGCGCTTATGACGGGCAAATTGAGCGAGAGGCGGTCTCCCTCGACGCGAGTCTCCGCAACAGGAATGGCGCTGTTGCCCTGATCAATGCTGTAGAGCGTGGCTTGCGGACCGCTGGCCACAACCAGGCGCAGTCGCAACCGCTGGGAGCCCAAATCGAGCGCGCCGAACCACTCCCCAATGAAATCAGCTTCTGTCTGCGCGCTGGCTCGCCCTGCCGTCAGGCCAAGCGCGGCGGCGCCCAAAAGCAGAGGTCTGCGAGATATCATGGTTTTCTCCGGTCACCTTATGGATGCGCCGCGGGCGCCGTTTAGATGTCTCGATAGTCGCATTGACGCGGGATTTCTTACGCCGCTAGTGTCCGCGCGCGTTGGGCGCGAGGCCGCGCCGCCAATCCTCAAGGATTTCAAGCATGAAAGTGCTCGTCCCGGTCAAGCGCGTGCTTGACTACAATCTCAAAGTCCGGGTCAAGCCGGACGGTTCGGGGGTCGATCTCACGAATTTGAAGATGTCGATCAACCCGTTCTGCGAAATCGCCATCGAGGAAGCCGTGCGCATGAAGGAAGGCGCGGGCGGACACGCGGCGGGAGCGGCGAGCGAAGTGGTGGCCGTCTCGATTGGGCCCGAGCAGTGCCAAGAAACATTGCGCAACGCCCTCGCCATTGGCGCCGACCGGGGCATTCTGGTGAAGGCCGAGGGCGATGTGGAGCCGCTGGCGGTGGCGAAGCTATTGAAAGCGGTGGTCGAAGCCGAAAAGGCGGACCTCGTGATCCTCGGCAAGCAGGCCATCGACGACGATAACAACGCCACCGGCCAGATGCTGGCCGCCCTGCTCGGCTGGCCGCAGGCGACGTTCGCGTCGAAAATCGTTCTGCACGACGGCAAGGCGACAGTGACACGCGAAGTCGATGGCGGCCTGCAGACGCTTGATGTCGAACTCCCCGCCATCATCACGACCGATTTGCGCTTGAATGAACCGCGCTACGCCTCGCTCCCGAACATCATGAAGGCGAAGAAGAAGCCCATTGACGTCAAAACGCCCGCCGATCTCGGCGTCGATGTCGCGCCGCGACTCAAGGTGTTGAAGACAGCCGAGCCCGCCAAGCGCCAAGGCGGCGTCAAAGTTAAAACCGCCGCCGAACTTGTCGGCAAGCTTAAAGAAGCGGGAGTCATCTGATGGCCGTTCTTGTTATCGCCGAGCATGACAACGCAACGCTCAAGGACGCCACGCACAAGCTGGTGGCTGCGGCCAAGGCGATGAGCGCGGATATCGACGTTCTGGTCGCCGGTTCGCATGCTGGACCTGCGGCGGCGGCGGCGGCCAAGATCGATGGGGTGCGCAAGGTCCTGCACGCAGACGCTGTGTCGATGGACAAGCAATTGGCCGAACCGATGGAAGCGCTAGTCACGCCGCTGATGGCTGATTATGACGCGGTGCTGTTTCCCGCCAGCACAACGGGCAAGAATGCCGCACCGCGCGTGGCGGCAAAGCTCGACGTGATGCAACTCTCAGGTGTCATCGCCATCGAAGCGCCCGACACGTTTGTACGCCCGATCTATGCAGGCAACGCGCTGATCACCGTCAAGGATGAGCAAGCGAAAAAAGTGCTCACTGTCCAGCCCACCGCCTTCAAGCCCGCAGGCGAAGGCGCTGCCGCACCAATTGTCTCGCTCGCCGCGCCGTTTGGCCCGTTTAAATCCGCGTTCGTACGCGAGGAGCTGGCCAAGTCGGATCGCCCGGAGCTCACAGCAGCCAAGCGCGTGGTGTCTGGGGGGCGCGCGCTAGGTTCAAGCGAGGAGTTTCACCGCATCCTCGACCCCCTCGCCGACAAACTTGGCGCCGCCGTCGGCGCTTCGCGCGCGGCGGTGGACGCCGGTTACGCGCCAAACGACTATCAGGTGGGGCAAACCGGCAAGGTAGTGGCGCCAGAGCTTTATGTGGCGATCGGCATTTCGGGCGCCATCCAGCATTTGGCGGGCATGAAAGACTCCAAGATCATCGTCGCCATCAACAAGGACGAAGACGCACCGATCTTTCAAATCGCCGATATTGGCCTGGTGGCGGATTACAAGGTCGCCGTGCCGGAGCTGATGGACGAATTGACAAAGGCCGGACTTTGACCCTCCCCCTTGCACGCGGGCGGGACGTGTAGGATGTTGTTGCGCTGCAGCATGAACCAGGGCGCCGCGCTGCCATGGCCGGGAACAAAATGAACGAGATTCGCACCGTCGGCGTGGTTGGCGCCGGGCAAATGGGCAACGGCATCGCGCATGTGTGCGCGCTCGCCGGCTACGATGTGCTCCTCAACGACGCCGACGCCGCGCGCATCGACGCGGGGCTCGGCGCCATCGCCAAGAACATGGCGCGCCAAGTCCACCGCGAACTGATCACGCAGGCCGACATGGACAGCGCGCTCAAGCGCGTCAAGCCGGCGAAAACATTTGCGGCGTTTGAAGCGTGCGACCTGGTGATCGAATCCATCGTCGAGCAGGATGCCCCCAAACGCAAAGTGTTCGCCGATCTCAAATCCGTGCTGAAGCCCGCCGCAATCCTCGCCACCAACACCTCTTCTATTTCCATCACACGGCTCGCGGCCACCACCGACCGGCCTGACAAATTCATCGGGATTCATTTCATGAACCCAGCGCCGTTGATGAAGCTTGTTGAGCTTATCCGCGGCCTCGCCACTAGCCAGGAAACTTACGACACTTCGGTCAAATTCGTCGAATCGCTCGGCAAGACCATCGCCAACGCCGAGGACTTCCCCGCCTTCATCGTCAACCGCCTGCTGGCGCCGATGATCAATGAAGCGGTGTATACGTTATACGAGGGCGTGGGTTCGGTGGAGGCGATCGACAAGGCGATGAAGCTCGGCGCCAACCATCCTATGGGACCGCTGGAATTGGCCGATTTCATTGGCCTCGACACCTGCCTCTCCATCATGCAGGTGCTTTACGAAGGGCTTGCGGATTCGAAATACCGACCGTGCCCGCTGCTGGTCAAATACGTGGAAGCCGGCTGGCTTGGCCGCAAAACCCAACGCGGCTTCTACGACTACCGAACCGATCCGCCAACGCCGACGCGGTAAGCGTCGGTTTTATTTTGCCACGAACACTAGCGACAAGTTATTGGCGGGCATCTCAACGATCTCGCGCAAGCGCAAACCCCGCATCAACGCTGCGCCTTCCACGTCCGCCACATCGCGCACGCCCCAGCTTGAATCGCGGGCCCTCAGCGAAGCATCGAACGCTTGGTTAGACGCCGCAATGTGGCGCCCATCGCGCATGTAGGGGCCGTAGGTCACCAGCACACCGCCGGCCAATAATAGGCGCCCCGCCCCCGCCATCAGGCCCAACGTCGCTTCCCACGGCGAGATGTGGATCATGTTGATGGCGACGACAGCGTCGAACGGTGGCGCGGCGCTGCAAACCTCGCGGCACACGTCGATGTCTAAGGGCGCCGCGACATTGCCGAGTTGCTCTTCGGCGATCCACGCGGCAATGCTTTCGCGTGCGTGGACGTCTGGATCGCTAGGCTGCCATTTTATTCCAGGCATGGCGCGAGAGAAATACACCGCGTGCTCGCCTGCGCCGGACGCGATCTCCAACACGCGCGCGTCTGGCGGCAACACACGTTGCAAAACAGCAAGAATAGGCTCGCGGTTGCGCGCTGTGGCGGGAGAGGTGCGTCGTTCGCCCATGGTGCGAGCCAAGCACGAACGCTCGCCAGGCGAAAGCAGGTTGCGTCTGAGAGCAGTCCCTTGTTCTAATTCCGATAGCATGCGCCCGCGAACCGTACCGCAACGTATATTGCCGCTCACGTGGCGAGCCCCGGCATTGGTGTGGACGCCGCTGGCGTTAGCGCTCGCCATCGGCTGGCCAGCCGCATTGTTCTATCGCGACGACGCGCTGGCAAAGACTGCACTGGCAGCGGGGGCAGGGGTGTTCGCCATAGCCCTGCTCACGCTCGGCGCAAGCTGGGCGCTGGGCATAGCGCCGCGCGCGCGCCGCACTGTCGTGTTGCATGTGCTGCTCGCCGGGGCGTTCGCGTCGCTGATCGCCCCGTTCATCCTGACCGAGCTTCTGAGCTTTGTCGCAGATTCCGAGCGGGGCGACGGCGGCGAGAGCTTTACGCTGACGATGTCACTGTCGCTGGCGCCGTTGGCGTTGGTGCTGGGCCTGCCGATGGTGCTTGTTTCAGGCATAACATTCGCCTGGGTCGCGCTGACGCGGCCCCGCCCGCCCGGCGATGCGTCGGACGACGACATGATCCGCCGCAGCGTTGTGCAACCGTTTCGCTGAGCAATCAGGTCCACATCCGCAACAAGTTCGATACAGCCTTGTCAAGCCGCAACAATTCATCGCGCGCAACGCCGGCTTCCGCGAGACGCGTGCGCGCAACCGAAAGATCAAACAGCACTTCGCGCTGACTAGCGTCAGCGACGAAACTCTGCACCCAGCCAATTGCAGCGAGACGCACGCCGCGTTTTACTGGCGCGACGCGGTGGATCGAGCCGGCCGGATAGAGGATCGCGTCACCAGCTTCGAGGACTATCTCTTGCTCGCCGAGCGCGCTCTCAACCACCAGCGCCCCGCCGTCATAGTCAGCGCGCTCCGAAAGAAAAAGCGTGAACGCCAGATCGGTGCGCACTTTCGTTTCGCCCTCGCCCATCAGCGCGTCGTCGGTGTGAGCGCCGTAGCTCATGCCCGGTTCGTAGCGCGAGAACATGAGCCGCGACAGGCGCGCCGGGCGCGCAGCGAGCTCAAACAAGGGATGACGCCTCAACGCTTCGAGAACAAAGCGCTCCAACGCCAGCACCCGCCGATCGGCGCCGTCGGCTTGGAGGTTTTCCTTGACCGCGCGCGCAGCCGGGCCAGCCGTGCGCTTACCGGCCGACCAACCACTCTCGCTCAGCCCTGAACGCACCCGGTCCAGGTCTTCCGGCTCAAGCACGCGGTGCAAAATCATGCTCATGCAGAAGCCTTATTGCGAATTATTCGCATTTCGTCCAGGTTGCGAAAAATGCCGCTTCGGAGAGGGCCTATGATCGCCTGGAAATACAAGTACTGGCGCACCGCAGGCGCGGCGGCGGCGATGACTGCGGGGCTCGCGGCCTGCGGCGGTGAAGGTGGCGAAGGCGGCGGCCAGACAGGACGAGCCGGTGAAGGCGGCGAGGCGGCAGGAAGCGCGCCAGCGCCCTCCGCCGCGAACGCAACCGCGCCGCAGGGGGGCGAACAAGGCGAGGCCGGCGCGGCCACGGCTTATGCGGGCCTTTCGGGCGACCAGCTCACGGCGTTGCGGCTTCAGCACCTCAAGGGTTTTGTGATGGCCGCCGCGCGCGTCGCCGAGCAACCGGAAGCGGCCGGCATCCTGCTCCAGCAGGGATTGCTCGAAGTCTATGATGTGGCGCCGGACCAATTCGGCGCACTCGACATCGGCCAAGTGCGCGCGGCCAGCGCCGGCGCGGGAACGACCAGCGCTCAAATGACTCAGCGCCTGCAAGGCGCCGCGCGCGCGATCGATTCCGCACTTGAAAGCCTGGAGTTCGATCACGCCATTTTGGTTGTGCGCATGGTGGATATCGCCACCGGCCTCTACCAAGGCGTCATCCAGGAAGATTTCGTGGACGCTATCGAGTACCAACATAGCATGGGCGCGGCGCTCGCAGCACGTGACGCGCTGGTATCGGGGCGCGCCGAGCTGCAACGCCGAGATCGGCGGGCCAACGCTGACGCCGTGGCCGAACTCGATCGCTTTGTCGCATTATGGCCCGCGCCGGAGGCGCCGCAGCAACCCAATTCCTATGCGCAGGTTCTGGCGCAGGGTTCACGTGTGCGACTAGCTCTATCGCCTTACCTTTGAACGAGGCCGCGCCGCAGCAATAGCGTGGGCTCGCCCTTGTAGGTGGTCTGCGCGTATTCACGGTAACCGGCCTTTTCCGCCACGCGGATCGACGGAGCGTTTTGCGGCGCGATCATGCAGACAAAGTCACCGCGCGCGAAATGCGCCTCGCCCCAGGCCAGCATGGCGGCGATTGCTTCGCTGGCGTAACCGCGCCCATGCGCCCACGGGGCAAGCGCCCAGCCCTGCTCTGGCGCCTGCAGGGGAGGTTCGATCTCGCGCTTGAACGAGCCGAAACCGCCCTCGCCGACGAAGCGCCCGGTTTGCCTTTCTTCGATCAGCCAAAACCCGTGCCGGAGAAGCGACCAATGGCCATGGTAACGCTGAAATCGCCCCCAGGATTCTTCGCGCGTCGATGGCTTGCCACCGATGAAGCGGGTGACGTCTGGATCTGCCCACATGGCGGCACTGGCGTCAAAGTCCGCCAGGGCGTGCCCGCGCATGCGCAAGCGTTCGGTTTCCAGGATGGGGATCATGGCGCTTCCCCCGCCAGCACCGCTTCCATGAGGGCTGCGGCCTCGTCGCTGGCCCAATCGGCGCCGCCGGCGAGGCGCGCAACTTCCTGACCCTCGCGGTTGTAAATGATGGTGAGCGGCATGCCGCGGGCCTGGGCGTCAAACAGGACGCTGCGGGTGATGTCGCTCAAGAACGGCAACGAGCCTTCCGCGAGCCGCGCCAGGTCGCGCTCGGCCTTCTCCAGATCGGCCTCGCTGTCGACGCTGATGGGTATGACCCGCAGGCGCCCCGCAAAGCGACGCTGCAAACCGCCCAAGGTCGGCATTTCCTCCATGCAGGGTGCACACCAGGTGGCCCAAAGGTTGACCACCAGCACGTCGCCCGCGAACGCCTGCAGACTTGTCTCGCCGCCGCCGGCGTCACGCAATGGGCGCGTGGGCATTGGCGGGGCGTCCTCCATCACCTGAAGCCGCTCCATTGCGCCGGTCGCAAACCGCGCCAGCCCAGCGTGCGGCTCAGGCTTTGAAGAGGCGGCGAAAAGCACGTAAAGGACGGCCAGCGTCCCTGCAATCAGCAACGCCAAAGCGGCCCATAGCGCCCAGGACCTTGGCGCCCCGGAGGAATCTGCGTTCGTGTCCAAGTCCAATACTCCCTCGGGCGGCCAGAAAATGTGGGGCGGCCGCTTCCTTGATGCACCCGCCGACGCCATGCAGGCGATCAACGCCTCGATCGACATCGACAAACGCTTGTGGCGCGAAGATATCGAAGGCTCGAAAGCGCACGCCGCCATGCTGGCCGCTCAAGCCATCATTACGGAAGAAGATAACGCTGCGATACAGGCAGGCCTCGATCAAATCGCCGCGGACATCGTCTCTGGCGCATTCGAATTTTCGGTTGACCTTGAAGATATCCACCTCAACATCGAAGCCCGGCTAACCGAACGCATCGGCGAGGCCGGCAAACGCCTGCACACCGCGCGTTCCCGCAACGATCAAGTCGCCACCGATTTCAAGCTCTGGGTGATGCGCGCCTCGCGCGAAGCGGGCGATGCTCTGCGTGTGTTGCAGAAAGCGCTGATCAAGCGCGCGGACGAACACGCGGACTGGGTCATGCCGGGCTTCACGCATCTGCAGACCGCCCAGCCGATCACGCTCGGTCATCATCTCCTCGCGTATGTCGCCATGCTGGAGCGCGACCGCGTGCGTATCATCAGCGCAGCATTGGAAGCAGCGTGGGAATGCCCGCTCGGGGCTGCGGCGCTCGCGGGGACATCCTTTCGCATTGATCGCGACGCCACTGCACACGCGCTTGGCTTCCACGCCCCGGCCGGCAATTCGCTCGATGCGGTGGGTTCGCGTGATTTCGCACTCGCGGCGCTCGCCAATCTAGCGATCGCCGCAACGCATCTGTCACGGCTCGCGGAGGAGATCGTGTTGTGGACCAGTCCACAATTTGGTTTCGCCACGTTAAGCGACGCCTGGTCGACGGGCTCCTCGATCATGCCGCAGAAGCGCAATCCTGACGCCGCCGAACTTGTCCGCGCCAAGGCGGCGCGCATCGGCGCTGATTTCGCCGCGCTTAACGCCATCGTTCAGAAGCTGCCGCTGGCCTACGCGAAAGATTTGCAGGAGGACAAAGCGCTCACATTCGCCGCGTTCGACGCTTTCGCGCTCTGCGCAACCGCCATGGTCGGCATGGTCGAGACCATCAAGTTCAATCGCCTCGCCATGCGCGAAGCGGCCACGCGCGGCTACTCCACAGCCACCGACCTCGCTGACTGGCTGGTGCGGGACCTCAAAACTCCGTTCCGCGAGGCTCACGAAATCACTGGTAAATTGGTGCGCCGCGCCGAGGACCTGGGCGTGGCTGAACTGGCCACACTTCCCATGAGCGAGTTCCAGCACGCAGAACCACGGATCACCGAGGCGGCCCGAGAGCTTTTGACGGTTGAAAAATCTGTCGAGAGCCGGGATAGCTATGGCGGAACCGCGCCGCAGCGGGTGCGCGAACAAATAGCGCGCTGGCAGGAGATGTTTGAATGACACGCCTCGTTCTCGCCCTCGCGGCGCTCGGCCTGCTTTCAGCGTGCGGCATCAAGAGCGACCTTGAGCGCCCTGACCCGCTTTGGAACAGCGAGGAAGCCATTCGGCGCGAATGTGCGCGGCAGCTCGAAAATAACCAGCCGCAGGACCCACGCTGCGCGCAATATCAGACTGGCGCGGCGCGGTAGCGCCAATGACAAAGCCGCTCTTTGCGCTCGTGCTTTTCTTTGCGCTCGGCGCTTGCGCCACAAGGCTGACGCCTTCGCCGCAATCTGCGTTCTTCGCACAACTTTCCACTTTGTGTGGGCAGGCTTTTGCCGGGCGCGTCGTCAGCACGGACGCCGCCGATGCGCAATTCGCCAGCCAGGCGCTGGTGATGCATGTGCGCGAATGCAGCGCCAATGATATCCGCGTGCCGTTTCATGTCGGCGACAACCGTTCTCGAACTTGGGTAATTTCGCGCACCGAGACCGGACTTCGGCTCAAGCACGATCACCGTCACGAGGACGGCGGCGAAGATAGGCTCACGCAATATGGCGGCGACACGGTCGCTGGCGGAACCGCGGCGCGCCAGGAATTTCCCGCCGATGAATTCTCCAAGCGCTTGTTCACCGAGAACAGCATCCCCGCTTCGGTGGACAACGTCTGGGCCATTGAGGTGCGTCCGGGCGCGATGTTGGCTTACGAACTGCGCCGCCCCAACCGGCGCTTCCGGGTGGAGTTCGACTTGACCCACGCGGTTCTCGCACCGCCCCCGCCTTGGGGCAGCCGCTAGCCAAAAAAAACGCGAAAAACACGCTGCTACGGCCCGCCCATGGTCATGGTTTGGCCGAAGCTCCCCTGTTAGGCTCAGCGCGGAGCCCGATGAAGCACCAGGACGCCCTCGACCAGCTCGCCCTTGAGACGAGCCGCGCACGCCGGCGGCTCTTGCTTGAGCGCGCGCTGCGCGCGGGGTTGATTTTAGCGATGGCGCTCGGCGCTTGGGCGCTGTTTGCGCTGACCGGCGCGCACGAACGTTTGCCCCTGTTGGCTCAAAGCTTGAGCGCCATCGCCGCACTTGCGCTGTTGGCGTGGCTGGCTTGGCGGGCGTGGCAAGGCTGGCGAACGCCAAGCGAAGACGAAGCGCGCGCGCGCCTAGCCGCCGATGCGAGGCTCGATGGCGGAACCTTCGATATGTTGCGCGATCAGCCTTCCCGGTATGATCCGCTTTCCGTGGCGCTCTGGCGGCGCGCGCGTGAGCGCGCACTTGAATTGGCTGAGCATGCCCGCGCGGGCCCGGCGCAGCCACGGCTTGACGAGATCGACCGCTACAAGATCCGCTACGCTCTTATCGCAGCTTTTGCCGCCGCACTGATCTTCGCGGGCCCCGAGACGCCAGATCGCTTGGCGCGCGCCTTCTTGCCCGATCCTGGCCCGTTACTGGGAGATCAGCCGATGGCGGTCGAGGCCTGGGCGGCGCCTGCGGAATACACTCATGCCGCGCCGGTCTCGCTGAGTGACCGCTTGGGTGAAACCATCGCCACCCCACCGTCGGTGGACGTCACCGTGCGATTGACGGGTCCCGTTGGTGCGCCGCTTTTGCTGTTCCAGGGCCAAGGCGGGCGCCGTTCAGCGCGCTTTGTGCGCGCCGCCGACGGCGCGTGGGAAGCGCATCTGGCCATACCCGGCGTGGGCCGGCTTAAAATCGTGCGCTTCCATACGCGCGCCGCATGGCGCATTGCGCCCGCGCGGGACACAGCACCAAGCGCCGCATTCACCGCGCCGATCGCTGCGCTCGCCGACGAGCGTGCGACGATCGCTTGGCGCGCCAGCGACGATTACGGCGTTCGCAGTTTGGCGTTGCGGATAATTCCGGTGACGCCCCCGCCTGGGCTCGCCCACGCCGATCCCATCGACACCGAGCTAGAAGCGCCCGCCGGCGACCCCCGTGATGGCCAGGCGGAAAGCGAAGTCGACCTCGCGGCGCACCCTTACGCAGGCATGAATGTCGAAGTGCGCCTCGTCGCGACCGACGCACTGGGCCAGGAAGGCGTCAGCGAGGCGATGCACTTCACGCTGCCGGAAAAAGTATTTCTACAACCCCTCGCGCGCGCCGCGATTGAGATCCGTCGCCACGTGCTGGCCGAACGCCGCCTCTATCGCGAAGGGGCGCCGGCCCCGCGCCGCACGACGCCCGCCGGCGACCTTGTGCTTGGCAATCAACGCATCGAGTTGCGCGATTATGAGCAACGCCCCGCGCTTGCGCGTGCGCCAGAGGGCATACGTCACGCCGCGCGCCTGGTCGACGCGCTGACCATGGCGCCGCAAGACGGGTACTTCCGCGACCTTGCGGTTTACCTTGGCCTGCGCTTGGCGCGGTCGGAATTGGCGGCAGCGCGCGACATCCATGAAACAGAGGTCGCGGCGGAAACACTGTGGCAGACAGCGCTACGGGCGGAATATGGCGGCGCGGCCGACACGCGGCGCGCACTTGAGGAAGCGCAACGCCAACTCGCCGATGCGCTGGCGCAAGGCGCGCCACAAGAGCGCATCCGCCAATTGCTTGACGCGCTGCGTGCCGCCGCCGATCGCTACATGCAGTCTTTGGTGCAGGAAGCGCTCCGAAATGGTGAACGCTCCAATACGGAAGACACCGGGGACCGCGCCGAGATCAGCGGCCAAGACATCGAGGAGATGTTGCGTCAGGTGCAGCGGCTCAGTGAGCAAGGCCGCAACGCGGAGGCGCAGGCCTTGCTGCAATCGCTCGCGGCCATCCTCGAAAATCTCAACGTCGAACTGGGCGAGGGCGAAGGCGCCGGCGAAAGCGGCGAGCAAGAACAGCGTATGCAGGAGAGCATGGATGAGCTTTCCGAGGCGATGGGCGAGCAACGCGCGCTCAACGACGAAACTCAACAGCAACAGCAGCAACAGGACGGCCAGGGCGGCGGCGGAGGCGAGCAGCAAGGCGGCCAGGGCGGCGCTGAACTCGCCGACCAGCAATCGCAAATCCGTCAGGGGCTTGCTGAGGCCCAGCGCATGGCCAACGAATCGGGCGCCGCGCCCAGCGATGACCTGAACGCCGCCGGCGAAGCGATGCGGCAAGCCGAGCGTGCATTGCGGCGCGGGGACCTTGAAGGCGCCGAGGCAGCGCAGACCGCAGCGCTCGAAGGCTTGCGCGAGGGGGCTGAGGCGCTTGGCGCGGAGATGCGCGCGCGCGGACGCGAAGGGCAAGATTCCGCCGGCGGCGGCCCTGTTCAACGCGATCCGCTTGGACGCCCGCTTCCTCAAGGCGCCAATGGCCCGCCGGGCGATCCGAACACAAGACTGCCCGACGGCTTGGGGGCTGGCGCTGACCCGCTCAACACGCGTGAAATCTACGACGAAATCCGCCGCCGTGCGGAAGATCCGAGCCGCCCCGAGGCCGAGCGCGAATATCTTCGCCGCCTGCTCGATCGTTTCGGCGACAGCTGAGCCGGCCGCGCCACCCCCATATTCATGCGGTTGTCGGTCCTGGCCGATACGCCTCATGCCCATCGGCGGCGGACTCTCCGCCGCGGAGGGACTTCTCATGAACCGAACCACAACTTTGGCGCTGGCTGCCGCACTCGGCGCGGGTGCGCTCGGCGCGGGCGCCGCTAACGCCCAAGAATTCCGCCGCGACTTCGATAACGTCGCAAGCACGCAAGCCGATGAGGGCGACGGCGTACGCCTGCGCCTGAGCTTGCCGTTCGCCCAAACGGCGGCGGACCCGCGCGAAGCGGCGCTCTCGTTCGGCTTCACCCACAGCATGGGAAATGGCGAAATGCGCAGCCTGGATCTGCTTTCGCTTTCGCTGGCAGGCGCCACGCCCCACCTGGGCTCGCCCCTGGCGATGAACGTCAACGGCGACGGCGAAGGCTGGCTGTCCAATCCTCGTAACCAGCTCCTGCTCGGCCTTGGCGCCGGCTTGGTGATCTGGGCGATCGTCGACGCTAATCAAGATGACACAGACCCGCCGCCGCAAAACAACTGAGCGCTGGCGAATTGGCGCATCGAATGGCTAGATGAGGCAGAACAACACCAAGGCTGTTTTGAACCAAGCATCCCCTCGCGCACGGGTCGCTATCGTCGAAGACGATGCGATCTTGCGCGAGGATTTGGCGCGCATCGTCTCGCTGGCGCCGGGGCTTGCGGTCGCCGGCCTTGGGGAGACACTCGCCGCCGGTCGCAGCCTGGTCGGCGCCGATATCGATGTATTGCTGATCGATCTCGCCTTGCCCGACGGCAACGGTGTTGACCTCATTCGCGAGACTCGCACACGTTGGCCCGCCATCAAGATCATTGTCGTCAGCATTTTCGGCGACGCCAAAAGCGTCGTCCGCGCCATCGAGGCGGGCGCTGACGGATACTTGCTCAAGGGCGCCGGCGAACAGGAAGCTGAAGCGGCCATCCGCAGCGTGCTCGAGGGCGGCGCGCCCATTAGTCCATCCGTGGCCAGCCATATCCTCGCGCGCATGCGCGAACGCGGCTCGGCGGCGCGTGACCCGGCATTGGACGCGCCGCTTACGGAAAAAGAGGTCGCCATCCTCACCGACTTGGCGAAGGGATTCCGTTACAAGGAAGTGGCGCGTTTGCACAACATCTCACCGCACACCGTCGCCGACCATGTCAAATCCATCTATCGTAAACTTGAAGTCAATTCGCGCAGTGAAGCAGTGTTTGAGGCAGTGCAGGCGGGCCTCATTCGGCTTAACGACTAGCGTATGCTAGGCTCGTGAGTTAGGCAGCGCCCATCGTGTTGACTTTGCCCTCCTCGCCATCGCGCCATACTTGGACGCTCGCTCTGATCATCGTGACGCTACAATTGGCGTTGAGCGCGGGGCTGGCCTGGGTCAACCTTATGGTCGAGGATATTCCCGGACGCCGCATCGTTGAACTCGGCGCCGCGGAGGCCGCTGGAGCAATTTACCAGAACCTGCCAGACAGCGCGTTTCACACCGTACGATTGCCGCGCGACCGTTGCTGCAGCACCACCAACCTCGTGTTTCGGATCCGCCTCACCGAGGCGGAGGCGAGCATGCCCGATCCAGCTGTGCTGATCGTTAGCGCCCACGACAACGCACTCATCTATATTGATGGCCAGTTGATTGGCGGTCTTGGGCGGGCGGAAGGGCCCGCCCCGAACATGGGCCGGCAACCGCAATTGGTACGCATTCCGACCGGTTTCGCTCATCCTGGCGCACGCATCGATGTCGCCGTGCAGCGCGCCGTTGGCTTTGGGCATTTGCGACCGTTTCATATCGGCGGATATCACCAACTCTACAATTCCTACTTGGCGTTGCGCCTAGTGCGCTCGGACCTACCTTTCACACACGCCATCATCGGCGCCTTCGTGGCGGCGTTTTGTTTTTGCGCGGCGCCCTTGTTTGGCGCGCGTGGGCTTATGTTTTCGTTGGCGGGGTTGGCGGCGAGTTGGGCGCTGCAGCAAGTCGGCATGCTGCTAACCGATCCACCTTGGGGGATCGTCGCCAATCACGGACTCTACTTCACCGCGTTCCTGAGTACGCTTGTATTCATTGTGTGGTTCTTCATCGAGTGGACTTCGGTGTTTGCCCAACCCCACGCGCCGCGAGCGGCGATCTTCTCGCTTACACTCGACCCCTGGAGTTCAACCGCGCGGCAGCGGCTCGCATTTGCGGCGGCGCTGGCAATTATTGCCGGCATGGCGCTTATCGCCTGGGAATTGCGCAGCGATCCGGCGATTGCGTCTCAGCACATCAACCGCGTGATAGGGTGGATTGGCATTTTCGCGATGGGGTTTTGCCTGGTGCGCGTTGTGGCCTATTATTTGCGCGTGGGGTTTCGCGACCCGATCGAAGCCTCCGCCTTTATCTTTGTGATTGTGGCGGCCCTCGCCGACATCGTAACGATACGGTTTTTCAGGACCTACGGCGTTTTCTTAGACGTAGCGGTGATTTTCTTTCCGTTGGCGCTGCTGATCTCGCTGGCAGCACGCGCACGCGGCGTGTTCGAGGCCGCCAACACCAACGCCGAAAAACTCAACCTCATGGTAGATGCGCGCGAACGCGTGATCCGTGACAACATGGAGAAAATCCGGCGCAACGAGCATGCCGCCACGCTGCTTGAGGAGCGCAGCCGCATCATGCGCGACATGCATGACGGCATCGGCGGGCAATTGATCGGGCTCATGCTGCAAGCGCGCGCGCAAAAGCTGTCCAGCGAGGCGTTGGTAAGCGGGCTCGAGCAAAGCCTCGACGATCTTCGCATGGTGGTGGACTCTCTTGAGCAGGGCGAAGGATCGCTGACCAGCGCTTTGGGGGCCTTCCGCGCACGCATCGAGCCACGCTGCCAAGCAGCGGGTGTGGAGTTGGCGTGGGAAATCGAAGACGTAGGCGCAACGCCCAATGTCGGCCCCGACAAAACTCTGCAACTCTATCGCATTCTGCAGGAAGCCTGCACCAATGCGCTCAAGCACGGCGCGCCCAGGCGATTAATTGCTTCGTTGCGGCGAGTGGAAGCGGCGCAGGTGGAAATCGCCCTGGCCGACGACGGTCATGGCTTCGCCACCGCAGCGCCAGCCATGGGCCGCGGCCTGACCAACATGCACACACGCGCATCCAACATCGGCGCGAAGCTCGGTGTCAGCTCCAGCGCCAGCGGGACTCGCGTCGCGATCACGCTTGAGGCCTAATTTCTGGACGCCCCTGAATATGGGAGTGCGCGCACGCTGGAGCGCAGGCATAAATTGTCCGTGACCGACACTTGTGTGGGGTGATCTCGTGTCCAGAGCGCTCACCGGCCCCATCGGCGTGCCGCCCGCCTACAAATTACACTTCAAATCTAAAGCAACGGACTTTAAATTCGCCTCAGTTTGATGGCGAGTGCGGAGCGAATTTAAAGTCCCCGAGTTGCTTTAGAAACTTTTGAATCTAAAGCGTCTTCTAGGCCTTAAATGCGACAACCAGATCGATCCAAGCCGTGGGTCGCATTTAAGGCCAGACGCTTTAGGCGCACTAGATTGATCGCCAGACATTTTCGTCGGCGCGACGTTGAACGTCTGCGAACGTTTGCATCCGCTCCGCCCTGAACTGTTATTCGATCGCGGCGATATAGGGCAGGCCACGATAGCGGCCGGAATCATCCATGCCATAGCCGACCAGGAACGCGTCAGGGGCGTCCCAGCCGATTGCGTCGATCGCCTCACCAATGGCTTGCGGCTTGCGTACAAAGGCGCAGGCCAACGTCCGGTTAGCGCCTTTGGCCAGGAGGTGTGCGCGCGCGTACGCAATCGTGCGACCGGAATCGAAGACGTCATCGACGATCAGCGCCGGCCGGCCCTCGATCGCCCGCGAGATATCGGCGCGCACGGCCACCTTGCCGGAACTCTCACGCGCATCGCGGTAGCTCTCGAGCCAGAGCGAATCGAATATCGGATGGCGACCGCGCCGTTCGATCGCGCGCATCAGGTCGGCCGCAAAGGGAATAGCGCCCTGCAACAGGGCGACAATAGTCCAGCTATCGTCGACCTCTGATGCAAAGCCCTCGGCCAAATGATCAACGCGGGCGGCGATTTCGTGCGCTTGCAACAGCACACGCAAGCGCGCCTCAGCCATTCGTGAAACGTAACGCCAAGCCTTCAATTGGGCCCATGTCGCTGGAAACCGCAGGCGCTTCACCGACGACCTGGCCCACTTCTTCAACCGGGTTGGTCAAGAGCAACTCGTCGTCCGCAGTCGGCGATACATGCGCTGCGCCTCCAGCGACAGCGGTTTCAGCAAAACTCGCGAACGTGGCTTCCAGGTCAACCGCATCGACCGGCGGGTTTTCAACGCGAATCTGGAAAGGTGTTGAAGCGCCTGCCACGATCGGTTGGTCGGTGACGACATTCACGAGTTGAAAAATCTCATGCGAACGATCGTCGCGGAGCGAAATGCGAACCGGCGGCACGAGCTTGTCGTCCCGACCGATATTGCGCACTTCGCCGGACACCAACAACACCGGGGTCGGTCCGTCGAACGAGCGCTCGACTGAAAGGTCGTAAAATTCCAGACCGTAAACATTCACGTCGAGTCCAAGCGCGGCGAACGCGCTGGCCGAACGCGGCCACAATTCCGCAACGTCCTGACGGAATGCGACCATACCCGTCGCGGAAGCGGCAACAGCAGCGCCGGTCGCACCCCAGACGGCAATGGCGGCCCGCGCCCGCTCCTGACGCATCCGCTCGGCCTGCTGAGCCCGGAACTTGGCGGCCGCCGACGGGGCCGGCCCAGGCTGCTCGGCTGCTCGGCGCAATCTTTCGACACGCTCGCGAGTCAATGGTTCTGGCGCTGGCGGCCCATCTTCGCGCAAATCTGGCGCGTCGGCTTTGGTCCTCAGCTCAAGCTGCGGCTCCGCAAACCACGAAAACCCGCAGGCGGCGCAGCGAACCGTCCGGCCTGACGCACCTATGGCGGCGTCATCCGTGTAATAGCGAGTTGAGCAAGACGTGCAGGTAAGGATCATGGTAATGATACGTTCAGTTGCCCTAGTAACTGTTCTCGGTGCATTGATTCTATTTGGCTTGTCCAGTCATGGCGCGACAGAACAGTACTGATCTTGACCTCCTTGAGCGCGGCGTTCTTGCCCGGCTCACGAATGTCGACTCCGGTTATGGCCCCGCCACCGTTCTGATGGGGATCGACTTTGAAGCCCGGGCGGGCGAAGTGGCGCTCGTGACCGGCGCCTCGGCCGCCGGCAAGACTACCTTGATGCACTTCCTTCGGCTAGCGCTCCCGATTCGGGCTGGCCGGGCGGTCATCCTTGGTGCTGACGTCGCGCGGATACGCTCGAAAGCGTGCGCACAAGTGAAGCGCCGAATAGGGTATGTTGCTGAAAATCCTGTGTTTGTTGAGCATTGGAGCGCGTTCGAGAACATCGCCATGCCGCTGCAAATGGCCGGTCGCAAACCCGCCGACTATGTTGACGACGTGCGAGAGCTTGTGGATTTCGTTGGCCTCGGGGAGGCTGCAGATCTAACGGTCGAGAAATTGTCCGGGGCTGAGCGTCGGCGAGCGGCGATTGCCCGCGCGCTGGCCTCCAAGCCCGACCTTATCCTGGCCGACGACCCCACGGCAGGCATGTCCCCCGCTGATGGGCGCAGAATCGTCCGTCTGCTGGCCGAAATGCGGCGGGTCGGGGCGGGCGTCGTGATCGCCAGCCAGGATGAAAGCCTCGCGGAGTGTGCTCCAGTTGAGCATTGGCGTATCGACCGTGGGCGGCTCACACCGGCCGACCAAGCCTCCCGCGCAGACGCGGAGGCGTACGAATGAGAAACGCTTTGTCCGGGGTCGAGCGCGCGCTGTTCTGGACTTTGGCCTTTGCCGCGTTCGCCGCTGCGGCGGCCGGGCTTGCCGCGCGCGCAGCTGATCGTCTGGCGGCGGGCTACGAGGAAACCCGCCACAGCTACGCCATCGTGCGCGTGATAGCGCCGGAAGGACCGGAGGGATTGGCCGCAGCCGAGGTCGCGCTCGCACAAGCGCCCTATGTCGCCAGCGCAGCGCCAATGTCCGAGGGCCGCGCCGCTGCGCTGCTCGGGCAATGGGGCGGCGGCGCATCGGATATCCCCGCGCCCCGACTGATCGAAATCGAAATCTCACCCTCGGCGCAAAACAGCGACGTCGCAGGCGATATTGAGGCTGCCCTCGCGCAGGGCGGGGTCACCGCCGATGTTATACAAGCGACCGATACGGCAAGCGGCGGCGGGTTGGCGAGGCTCGTGCGCTTGGCGGCGTTTTGGGGTGCGATCGCCTTTGCCAGCGTCATGGCGATCATCATCTCGTTGGCAGCGCGCAGCCTCGCAGCGCGGCGGCGCGAAATGGTGACGGTCATGGCCGATCTTGGGGCCACGCGCGGCCAAGCCGCCGGTCGCATTGCCGATGAAGCGGCGGTGCTCGGACTCTACGCGGGATTGGTCGGTGGTGCGCTTGCAGCCATTGCGGGCTTGACGGCGTTGTCGCTGGCCATTCCAGGCGCAACGCTGGAAACTCTTCGGGACATGATTCTTCCGATTGACCTCTTGCCCATCGCGGCGGCCCCAATCGGCGCCGCCATTGCAGCAGGCGCCGGCGCACGCGCAGCCGCGAGTTACTTTCACAGCCAGGCAACGAGGCTTGGCTAATGCGAACGCTGTTCTTGTGGGCGTTCATCACGGCTGCTTTTGCATTCCTTGTTGGTTTTTGGGACTTCGCCACGCGGGTGAGGACGCAGCCAGAACCGCCCCCGCAAGCAGATGCGATCGTAGCGCTCACCGGCGGCTCGCTCGAACGGCTTTCGACGGGCGTGCGGCTCCTGCAGGAGCACAAGGGCGAGCGCCTTTTGATCTCCGGCGTCAATCGCATCGTCACCGACGCGGAATTGTTCGCCGTGCTTGAACTCGACGATGAACTTGCGCGCTGCTGCGTGGATCTCGGCCGCGCCGCCGAGGACACGCTCGGCAACGCGTCCGAAACCGCGTCCTGGGCGCGCGCCCATCGCTACCGCCGGCTGATCCTGGTCACCGATGACTACCATATGCCCCGTTCACATGCGGAATTGTCGCTGGCGATGCCGGAAGCGGAAATCCACCCCTATCCGGTGCGCACACGCTGGACCGACCCGGCGCTCTGGCGCAGTGATTTGAGCGCGGCGAGCCGGATTGGCGGAGAATACGTGAAATATCTCATCATTCGCGGACGTGAAGCGCTCATCGACCTTGGCCGCAGGGATGAAGCGCCGACGGACGACGCATGATCTGGCTGCGCTCTTTCATCTTCCTGCTCTGGTTCTACGGCGCAATGGTGGTGTTCGGCATTGGCTTTGCGCCAGCGGTGCTGGTGAACGATCGCTACATCTGGGTCTGCATGCGCTGGTGGGGTAAGGCTGCAATCTGGGGCCTGCGCTGGATTTGCGATGTTCGCGTCGTTATCGAAGGCCGCGAACATCTGCCCGCAGGCGCGGCGCTGATCGCGTCCAAACACCAAGCCACGCTCGACACCGTGCTGCCAGCGCAATTCGTGCCTGAACCTGTCTTCGTGGTGAAGCGCGAACTGATCAACGCGCCCGTGTTCGGCTTCTACATGAAACGCGGCATGATCCCGGTAGACCGCGACGCGCACGCCAAAGCGTTGAAGGACATGTTGCGCGCGGCGCGCCAAGTGATCGCCAAGGGCCGCCAGATCGTGATCTATCCTGAAGGCACGCGCCAGGAATTGAATGCAAAGCCCGACTACAAGCCAGGTGTCGCCGCCTTGTACCGCGACCTCAATTTGCCGGTGACGCCGATCGCGCTCAACACCGGCCTGTGCTGGCCGCCCAGCGGCATGCTGCGCAAACCGGGCACGGTAACGCTGAAAATTCTCCCCGCGATTCCGGCAGGGCTCTCGCGCGAGGAATTTATGCGCCGACTGGAAACGACGATCGAAAGCGAGAGCCGAGCCTTGCTGCCGCCACATCTTCGCCGGAGCGCCTTTTCATGAAGATGCGTTCGCTCTGGCTCTGGATTCCATGGACGCTGTTCATCGCCGCGGCGCTCGGCTGGGTCGTCTATTGGCACAGTCTCGCGGGCGAGGCCGAAAAACGGATCGCGGCCTGGGCGGCGCAACAGAGCGCCGCAGGCGCGCGGGCTACATACACGCGCATTGTCCGCCACGGTTTTCCGGTTCTGTTGCGGCTTGAAATCCAAGATTTCTTCTATGCACCTGCGCGCGGAGGGTGGCGCGCGGACACGAGCCGCGTCGATCTACATGTGCAAGTGCTCAATCCCGAGCACGTCATTTTCGAAGCCAAAGCGCCAATTGCGATCGCGCGGGCCGACAACAATGTGACAAACCTGAGCGCCGACGCGCTGATCGCCAGCCTCCGCACCGAACGTGGAGCGCTCGCTGTCGCCGGCATTGAAGCCGATAATCTCGTGCTCGACGATCCCAGCGCCGACGGCGTGCTTTCAGTGCGCAAGATCGTCGCCAATCTGCGGCCCAACCCGCGTGCGACCGGTGAGTACCAGCTTGCGTTCGATGCAACGGCGCTGACGCTGCCCAGACCGGTTCGGAGTTTTGAAGCATTTGGGATCGAAGCGGCATCGCTACGGGCGGCGATCATGATCGAACACGGGCCGGAATTGCTCAACGCCGCCCCGCACGATCCCCTCGGCCCATGGCGCGAAGCCGGCGGCCAACTCAGGTTCGATGCGTTGACGCTGAACTGGGGGCCGCTCAACGCAACCGGGCGCGGCCAAGGCGGGCTCGACGCTGAGCGCCGATTGCAAGGCGCACTTGAATTACCGATCGAACGTCCCGGACCCCTCTTCAGCGCACTCGCCAACGGTCCGCGCGTCGACGAGAACGCGCGCCGCGCCTTGGCGCTGCTCGCCGCCGCTTATTCAGTGAGCGGCGACGACATCACGCTCGACGTGGAAGCACGCGGCGGCGTGCTGCGTTTGGAGGGCCTAAGCGTGCGCCCGCTGCCGCCGGTTTACTGAGAATCGTCCCTGCCCCAGTTCGGCGCTGGCGTATCCTGCCCCGCGTCGATCACCTCGCGCCGCATACGACGGGCGCGATCGAACACGTTGTAGAGTGCCTCACCATCACCCCACCGGATGGCGCGTTGCAGCGCCGCCAAATCTTCGGAAAAGCGCCCCAGCACTTCGAGCACGGCGTCACGGTTGTTCAAGAACACGTCGCGCCACATGGTCGGGTCGGAGGCGGCGATGCGGGTGAAATCGCGAAAACCGGACGCGGAAAATTTCACGACTTCGCTCTCGGTCACGCTCTCCAAATCTTCCGCCATCGCCACGATGTTGTAGGCGATGAGATGCGGCAAGTGCGACACGACGGCGAGGACAACATCGTGGCGCTCCGCGTCCATGCGTTCCACGTCAGCGCCAAGGGCGCGCCAGAACGCCTCGAGTTTATCGACCGCAGCCGCATAGCCGGGGCGAACGTCTGGCAATGGCGTGAGAATGTGCCAGCGCCCTTTAAACAAGGTTGCGAAACCAGCATCAGGCCCCGAATGCTCGGTGCCGGCGATCGGGTGACCGGGCACGAAATAGGCGTCGGCTGGAAGCTTGGCCGCTACGGCTTCGATCACCGCGCGCTTCACCGAGCCGACATCGGTCACGATCGCTCCCGGCTTAAGCGCAGCGCCTAAAACCTCGACCACGGCGCCCATGACACCCACCGGTGTGGCCAGCACAACAAGATCGGCGCCCGCGGCTGCCCCTTGGGCATCGTCGAAAACCTCACCCAGCCCAAGTTCGCGAGCGCGGGCGCGCACACTTGGATTGGAATCGCTGAGCACAATTTCACCAGCGACGCCCGCCGCGCGCGCGGCATGGGCGATAGAGGCCCCGATCAGCCCCGCGCCAACAATTGCAACACGGTCAAACATCGGGTTCATCAGATGCGCGCGTAGGCGCCAAGCACACGCACGCTCTCAAGCCCGTGCTGGGTCAAAGCTGCTGCGCGCGGATCATCTGGGGCAACGAATCCTTCGATCCGCAGCAAGACGCGTGGTTCAGCCCGCGCCACCTCCTTACCCTCCAGCGTGCTCTCTTTCAGCGCCCGCTGCACCCGGTGGTGTGGATCAAAGGCAATGAGCAACGAGACATCTCCGCCCGATTGTTCGTGCGGAGTCGCGGCGAAAACGCACGCCTCCGGGTTCTCCTCGCCTACGCCCCAGAGCGGCAAACCAGCGATGAGATGGAGATTGTGGAATCTGCTCTCGCAGAGCGCCGGCCACCAAGCCCCAACGCCTGGCGCTGCCGGCCAAGGCGTCACGGCAACGCAACGATCGGGGTTTTCCACCGCGCGCAGCAGCGCCACTTGCGGCTCGCCGACATGTTGAATGCGGGTGCGCGCGCCAAAATGGCGCCGGGCGATATCAAACAGGCGCGTGGGGTCGCTGCGTCCGCCCCCGACGACCACGTCAATCACGCGTTGGCGGCGCAGCGTGGCTGCAATCAGTGCGCGCCAAAGCTCAAGCACAAGCTCCCGCTCCAGCGGCGCTGGGGCGGCGGCGATCAGGCGCCGCAGCAACGCGACTTCGCGGCCCGGCCGAATCGGCAGGCCCGCTTGCGGCATCTTTAGCGCCGTCACCCTATCGGCCAGTTGGAGCCGCTGCGCGAACAAGGAGAGCAACGTGTTGTCGATGCCGTCAATTTCGCGGCGAATCGCCTCCAAGGGATCGCGCTCGGCCTCGCCCGCGTGGGTGTTGGGATCGTCCATGCCCGGACCATATCTGGCTTTGGTCTGTCCCGCCAACGCCCGTGCGTCAGCAGGCGAAACGTCGCCCCGCAGCGGGGGATGCTTCAGGCGCGACGCAGTCTATACATGCCAACATGATTCACGGGATTGGCGCGGCGGCGAAAATGCAGGCGGCGGGGGGCGTGCGCTCCCTGGCGTTCGACTCACGAACTCCGCTGCAATTGGCAAGCGGCGAGGCGCTCGCACCGTTGGTCGTCGCCTTTGAGACCTATGGCGCGCTTGACGCCGAGCGCAGCAACGCGGTCCTTGTCTGCCATGCTCTAACCGGGGACCAATTTGTCGCCAGCCCCAACCCGGTTACCGGACGGCCCCCTTGGTGGCCGCGTATTGTCGGGCCAGGACGACCAATCGACACCAACCGCTTCTTCGTGATCTGCGCCAACGTACTGGGCGGCGCCATGGGCACGACCGGCCCCGGCACAATTGCGCCTGACGGACAGCCTTACGGCTTGCGCTTCCCTCCGATCAGTTTGACCGACGCAACGCGCGCGCAAGCGATGTTGGTGGAGGCTCTCGACATCGAGAGTTTGTTTCTCGTCATCGGCCCGGGATTAGGCGGCATGTTAGCCCTCAACTGGGCGAGTGCTTACCCAAAACGCGCATTCGCCTGCGTCAGCGTTGCGGCCGCAGCGCGCCAGTCGGCGCAGAACGTTGCTTTCGCCGAACTCGGCCGCCAAGCAATCATGGCCGACCCGGATTGGCGCAACGGCGCATACCTTGCGCATGGCACGCGGCCCGCCAAGGGATCTGCGGTCGCGCGCATATCAGCCCACATTTCTGCGACCGCCGAGAAGGACGTGAGAGCCCAATTCGAACGCGCCCGCACAAAGGAGCGTTTCGCTTTTGCCCACGACTATGGCGCGGAGGCGGGGCGAGGCGGCCCCTTCGTCGACCGTTTCGACGCCAACTCATTCCTTTATCTATCGCGCGCCATGGACGCCTTTGACCTTTCCGCCGATTTCGGCGGCGCTCTGTCGAACGCGTTTCATGGCGGCGCGACGCGCCACGGCGTGTTCGCATTTTCCAGCGACTGGCGCTACCCGCCGGGCGAAAGCCGCGCCGTCGCCCGCGCGCTTATGGCCGCAGGCGCCGAAGCGGCTTTCGTCGAAATAAAAACCGACGGGGGCCACAATGCCTACCTTGGCGAAGAGCCCGCCTTCGAAGCCGCGTTGACAGGCTTCATCGACGCCGCAGCAGCCGCGCGCGGCCTGGCCCTTCGCACGGGAGGCGGCTAATGGCGCAACTCGAACTCGTGCATCCGATAGAGCGCGGCGCATCACACAGCGCGCACTCACGGGCCGATTTCAGAACAATCGCGCTGATGGTGCGGGAAAACGCCAAGGTGCTTGATATTGGATGTGGCGACGGCGCGCTGATGTCGCTGCTTCGGCGCGAGATCGGCGCCAGTGTGCGCGGGCTCGACATCAATCAAGGGCGGGTCCATGCCTGCGTTACTCGCGGTTTATCCGTGGTACAGGGCGACGCTGACCAAGACCTTTCTGATTTTCCCGCCGGCGCGTTCGACTACGTCATTCTCTCGCACACGCTACAGAGCTTGAGGCAGCCGCGCACGGCGCTGCGACACGCCGCGCGCATCGGCGAGCGTGTCATTATCTCAATAACCAACGTCGGCCATTGGCGCGCCCGGCTCCACTTGCTGAGGCGCGGGCGTATGCCAGGCCCGCTGCTCCAAGCAGAGTTTCCGTGCAGCGTGCGTGACTTCGCAGCATTGGTGAGCGAAGCCCGGTTGCACATCGAGCGCGCGGTGCCGCTTTCGCGCGGCCACGCCGGTGCGCCGTTCGCCAAGACGCTCTGGCGCGCAAATTGGTTTGCCGAAGAAGCGGTGTTCCTGCTCAGCTCATGAAACGATTGATCATCTGCTGCGACGGCACCTGGCAGCGCCTCTATGGCGGCAGCCTCACCAACGTGGCGTTGACCGCTCGCGCGGTAGCGCCGCGCGACGGCGAGGGGCGCCCGCAGATCGTATATTACTCAGCCGGCGTGGGTGTTTCGCTCGATCGCCTAAGTTTGTGGCAAGGCATGACGGGGGCGGACCTCGATGAAAACCTTCTCGACGCCTACCTCTTCCTCAACCTCAATTATGAACCCGGCGACCAAATCTATCTGTTTGGCTTCTCTCGCGGCGCCTACACGGTGCGCACGCTTGCCGGCATGCTGCGCAAATGCGGCATCCTGCGCCGCGCCCATATCGACAAAGCGCGCGCCGCACTTGAGCTTTATCGCCATCGCGACGTGAGCGCAGATAGCCCCGAGGCGGAAAAATTCCGCTCGGCCCACGCGATAGCCTGGCCGCGATTGACGGCGCCCTTCAGCGCGCCGCCAATTGATTTGCGCATCCGATTTCTTGGCGTTTGGGACACCGTCGGCGCGCTTGGCATTCCGCGCGTGCTGCCGATTTCGATCGGCCTCAACCAACGTTATCAATTTCACGATACCGCACTGTCGCGGTCGGTTCAGTTTGCACGCCACGCCATGGCTATCGACGAACGCCGAGCTGCTTTTGCACCGACTGGGTGGAGCAACGTGGAAGCGTTCAACGCCCCGGGCGCTCCGCCTCGGGTGATGCAGGCTTGGTTTCCTGGCGACCATGGCGGCGTTGGCGGAGGCGCCAGCTCGCGTGGGCTTTCCAATTGCGCGTTGATGTGGATGCTGGAAGGTGCTGAGCAAGCAGGCTTGTGCATTGCGCGCGAACCGGGCTCGGTCGTCTCTTCATGCCTCGCCGACATTGACCCCCTCAACGCACCGCTGACGGGCGCGAAGGGCTTTTCGCTGCTGGGCGCCATGGGCGCGCGTTGGCGATCTGGACCACGCAGGTTCGAGGAGGTGCACGAGACCGCGCGGTTGCGATGGGCCGGCGCCTCGACCTACCGGCCAAAGCCACTCGCGCAATTCAGCGCGGAAATTATGCACGCACTGCGCGAAGCCGCTTAGCGTCTTACGAGAGCCACCATTCGCGCCGTTTCCGCTTCACTTTGCCGTCGCGCATTGCTGATCAGCCGGCATACCGACCAACACATCAAGTCAGCGCAGTGCGTAATCCAGGGCATGGCGAGTACGGCTAGTGGGGGCGGTTTTTCCGCCGCCTCCGCCGCCACTACAATCATGCGGGCGCTGGCCCCGAAACCGTCGCCGCCCATTGCTGCACCAAGCTTTCAGTCACCGACAAGGGCGTTGAGCCATTGGTGAGCACAGCGTCGTGGAAGCCTTTGAGGTCGAAATTATCGCCAAGCGTCGTGCGCGCGGCGTCTCGCATGCGGTTGAACGCTTGGCGGCCAACCATGTAACCGCAGGCTTGGCCCGGCCATACGCAATAACGCTCGATCTCGGTGACGATGTTTGATTCTTGATCGCCGGTCGCGGCCACCATGGATGCAATCGCTTGCTCACGGGTCCAACGTTTGTGGTGGATGCCAGTATCGACCACCAGGCGCGAGGCGCGGAACGCCGCCGATTGCAGATAGCCAATGCGGCCCAGCGGGTTGTCGGCGTACATGCCCATTTCGTCGGCGAGTTGTTCCGAATAGAGCGCCCAGCCTTCGGCGTAGGCGTTGAACCCGAGCAAAGCGCTACGGATAAACGGCAGCGCGCCCGCTTCTTGCTGAATGGAAATCTGCCAATGGTGCCCCGGAATGCCTTCGTGGTAAGTCAGCGTTGGCAACGTGAATTTGGGCCACTCCACATCGGGCCTGCGCAGATTGATGTAATAGGCGCCCGGGCGCGATCCATCGAGCGCAGCGCCATTGTAGTAGCCCCCAGGCGCGCCCGCTTCGGTGTATTCGGGCACGCGCTTGATCTCCAAATCCGCACGCGCGAGCGTTCCGCACACTTCGGGCATGCGGGCCCGGATCGCTTGCACCTGCGCGTTGAGATCGGCCAGCAATTGGGCGCGACCAGCATCCGTCCTCTGGTAGATTTGATCTGGCCGTCGCGAGAGCGCGCTCAGGCGTTGCGCAATCGTGCCGCGCGTCAGCCCTTGAGCGCGCAGCCCTGCTTCCATCTCCGCGTTCAGAGACGCCACCAGATCAAGGCCCATCTGGTGAATCTCGTCCGGCGTCATCGACGTGGTGGTGTTGTACTTAAGCGCCGAGGCGTAGAGTTCAGCTCCGCGCGGAAGTTTCCATGCACCGGCATCCACAGTCGCGCGCGGCAGGATCGCGTTCAGCGCATCGATCTGGCGTTGGTACGCGGGCAACACTTCGTCGCGAACGATGGTCTCGGCCCGTTGCGCCAGAGCGGTCTTGTCGGCGTCGGCGATCTCCGCCACTTCCGCCAAGCGTGATTGCAGCGATTGCACAAGAACGGTCTGCGCAGGCGCGATGCCCGCAAACTTGCGCAACAGATTGATGGCGCCGTCGTCACTCCCGCGTTGAATGCAGAAACTCGGCGGCATGACGCCAGCAGCGGCGTCGTCAGCGATGCGCACCGATTCTTGATCCAGCAAGCGCGCATAGGCCGAGAGGCGCGTGAGGTAGGCATCGGCTTGTTCGCGATTGGTGACAGGATGCTGGCTGGCGAGAAAATCTGGAACGCCCGTGTAGGCGCCGGTCAGTTGGGTGACGACATAAGGTGAGGTCGCGCCGCCGCCGAACTCATAGCCCGCCACTTCAACGTTGTTTCCAATCGCGGTGACGACGACATCATAGGTGACCGCGTCCTGGCCTTCGAGCGAGTCACGGTTGAGGCCGCGCAATTGCGCGAGCGCCGCCTCGCCGATGCCGCGCTGTCGCAACAGGCCCTCCTTCGAGGCGTCGCTCAAGCGGTCGATGTAGCGCCCGCCGGCTTGTTCTTCCGACACGGCCAAGCTGGTGGCGTATTCAGGGGATTCACGGAGAAAATCGATCGAGAGACGGTCGAGGATCGCGCGGAGTTCGCCGCCTGCGGGCCTCGTGCAGCCAGCCACCACAAGCGCAAGACCAGCCGTAGATGCGCCGAGCAGCGTGCGCCGTGAAATGTACATGTGGGATTCCCCTGGGATAAAAATTGCCTGCCGGGCAGCTTAGCCGAAAGTTGGGCCTTTGCGCGAGAGCTTCGACGAATAGCGCCTGTCGCCGGATGCGTAGCCGCGCTTATGCGCTTCGCGTTGCCGTTCGGGCGCTTTGGCCAGAAGGACTCGCCCCTCTGACCGCGCTGTCGCTGCGTAAAGCCGTTTGACTGCCTCCATGAACAACAGTCCGCCCTGCGCTGGCCAGAGCGTCTCGCCCACCCGCTCGAACCCAGCGCCGGCACGCACCAACGGTCCCCATGTCAAGGGCGGCGCATAAAGCGCACGCGCCGAGGCGACCGGCTCGAACATCGCGTCTGAGAGCAACGCAGCCAGCTGAACGCGTGAGTAGGGCCGGCCATGCCCGAACGGGAAAACGTCGGCCTGGGCCCACAAACTCCAGCGGTTGGCGGCGATCACCACCAACCTGCCCTCAGGCGCCATGACCCGCCAGACTTCGCGTAACATGGGGTGGGGCGCGTTGGCCTCCTCCAGCCCATGCACGATCAGGACCCGGTCAAATACTGCGTCAATGAACGGAAGCCTGGTTTCTTCGGCAAGCGTCGTGAGCGATGCCGCACCCGCAGGCCACGGCTCAGCCCCCTGCTCGGCGGGCATAATCGCCACCACACGCCGCGCGGCGTCACGGTAACGATCCAGATAGGGCGTCGTATAGCCAAACCCCAGCACGTCGAGGCCATTGGCGCTCGGCCACAACGCCGCCAAGCGCCGCGACGCCGCGCGCCGCGTCGCTTCACCCAAGGGCGATGCATAGAAACGCTGCAAAGCGAGAACATCGACGCGCATGAAGGAGACCGCTAAGCTAGGCTATGCTTCAAATCCACCAATTCCCCTGCCTCACTGACAATTACGGGTTCCTTGTCCACGATGCGGCAAGCGGCGCGACCGCCACCATTGATACACCTGATGCGCCGGAAATCCTGCGCCAAGCCGAAGCCAAGAACTGGCGTATCACCGATATTTGGAACACCCATTGGCACCCCGATCACGCCGGCGGCAACGCCGCCATCAAAGCAGCAACGGGCGCGCATGTGACCGGCCCCGCCGAAGTGGAGCGCATCGGCCGGGCGCCTGATCGCATCGTGGTTGAGGGCGATGAAGTCAAGCTTGGCGACACCCGCGCACGCGTACTTGATGTCGGGGGACACACGCTGGGACACATCGCTTATGTTCTTGACGCCGAGAAGGCGGCCTTTGTCGGCGACGCGCTGTTCTCGCTCGGCTGCGGGCGCTTGTTCGAGGGCACAGCGCGACAGATGTGGGAGAGCTTGCAAAAGATCGCGGCGCTGCCGGACGAAGCGACGCTCTATTGCGCCCACGAATACACCCAATCGAACGCTCGCTTCGCCATTGCCATCGACCCTGACAACAAAGCATTGCAGGCGCGCGTGGCTGAGATCGACCGTTTGCGCGCCGCTGGAAAACCTACCGTGCCCATGACGTTGTCGGTAGAGAAAAAGACCAACCCATTTCTGCGTGCGCCCACGCTCAAAGGCGCGATCATGCTCCCGAACGCTGAGGACTGGGAGGCGTTCGCCGACCTGCGTGCGCGGAAGGACGCATTCAAATCGCCGCCTTGAGCTATTGCTCCGGCCCCTGCACCTCACCCGTCACCACATTGCGAATGGTGTTGGACGAAGGCCTGCCCGCATACCCCAGTTGCGGCGCCACTTGAATGAATAGCTGGTCCCCCCGCACCAACACGCGCGGCGCGGCGCCAAAGGTAATGACGACTCGGCGCACGCTGGTCATCGGCGCGGCCGCCAAGCCTTCAGCGGCGCGCTCGGCAGCATCCACGACCACTCCGGCCGCAGGCGCCGACATTTGCGGCGGCACGGTAAACGTCACCGTTTGCCCAACGCTGCGCCGCGCGCGCAATTGCAACAACCGGAAGCGCTCTTGCATCTCTGCGAACGCCATAGCCACAGGCGTCAGTGGCGCGACATGTTCTTCTTCGGAGGCCGGCGCGCCGGTGCTAAGCGTGCGAGTGTACACAATGATGCCGCCGTGAGGGGTAACCCGCAGCATCACGTCGCCATTCTCTGTGCGATAAATCTCGCCGCCGCCCGCCGCCATTGCCGGGCGAAGCACGTGCACCTCGGGATCGCCTTCAAATCGCACCAGGGCGACGCGGCCCACGCTGCGGTCAAACACGAAGCGAACCGCGCCATCGGGGGTGGAATAGCGCGTCGCTCCTACGGCGTTAGCGTAAAGCCCCTGGACCGGCGCGGAACCGCCCCGCTGTTCTTGGGCAAACGCCAAGTCTGGCGCGCCCAAAGCAAGCGCCGCAGCAAATGCCGCCGCGCCGCGTGCAGACAGATTCGGTCCATCGCTCATGAGGCAGTGACAAAGCGCGCCGACCTGGGCGCTTTTTTGGCGGTGTTGCGGATAACAGGCGAATGTGTTGCCTAAAAGTCGCAATTCCTAATTGTCGCCTTTGGGGCGCCCGGACTTGGGGGCGATCCCGAGGTCGCGCTTGGGCTCAACTCTGGCCAGCGCGGACGAAGGTTTTGCAACCGGGCCAGCCGCCGCAAGCAGCTCGGGCCCCGGCGCCGATTGTGGTGACAGCTCGAAAGTAGCCGCTGCTGGCGACCGCCTTGCCCGCCCCGAAGCAAGCGGCAGCGCCGAAGCTGCAGCCGTTGCGATCAGCGGCGCAGCACGAACGCTCCCGGCCTGCGCCATTTGTGGAATACGCACGACCACGCTAGTCCCAGAATTCGGCGGCGGCGACGACGAGAGATCGCCCGCAACCCCAACCGCAAACGACAGCGTGCTCAGGGCAAGCGCCGCTGCAACGACGCGAAAAAACGACTGGCCGACCATAACCGCGCAGCATCAACCGAGTCGCGCCTGCCGTCACGCCGCTCAGCGCAACGCCTCACGATCAAGATTGAGTTCTGAAACCGGAATGCGCTCGGCGCCGGGGCGCACGCGGCGCAGGCCGTCATAAAAATGCTGGGCGTCGCCGACCACAACCAGGTCCGCGCGGGCCGGGTTAAAGTAACGCGCCGCCACCACGCGCGCCTGTTCGGGGGTCACGTTGCTAATATCCGTAACGTAGGTCCCGAGCCGTTCTGGCGGCAGTCCGTAGAGCGCCAGCGTCGAAATCTGGCCGGCAAGACCGGCTGTGGTTTCGACGGCCCGGCCGAACGATCCGATAAGCACCGCCTTACGCGCCGTCAGTTCAGCATCCGCAACAAGCGTGCCGCCGATGCGAGCTATTTCGGCGGACATCAGTTCATACACTTGCACCGCTGCATCGTTGCGCGTTTGCGCTGAAGCCACGATGGGCCCAGGCGCCATGCGCGCCGCAAGGCTCGAATTGGCGCCGTAGGACAGGCCGCGGCGGATACGAATTTCAAGATTGAGCCGCGCCGAATAACCCCCGCCCAACACGTTGTTTGCGACCAGCAAGGGGAAGTAATCTGGATCGCTCCGCGCCACGCCGCGCAGGCCCATGGCGACAGCCGCTTGCCCAGTGTCTGGCAGGTCAACCACGATGGTCCGCGCTGCGGCTGCAAATGCGCTTGCGTCCGGACGCTCCGGCAACGCGGCCACCGGGCGCTCCCAATTGCCAAAATGGCTCTCCGCCAACGCGAAACCTTGTTCGGCCGAAACATCGCCGCTAATGACGAGCACGGCGTTGTCGGGGCGCCAATAGGCATCGTGATAGCGGTTCACGTCGTCGCGCGTGATGGCGTTGAGGCTCACTGGAGAAGCCACGGCGCCATACGGCGTATCGCCGTAGATCGCGCGCGCCATGGCAAAGCCGGCAATGGCGCCGGGCTCGCTCAGTTCGACCATCAAGCCGTCAAGGGCTTGCTGCTTGGCGCGGTCTAGTTCTTCTACGGCGAACGCTGGGTTGCGCGCCACGTCGGCGAACACGGCAAAGGCCTCGCTCGCCCGATCCGAGCGGGTTTGCAGCGACACAGCGGACGAGTCGACGCCAGCGCCCGAAGCGATGCCCGCGCCAAGGGACTCAATTTGCCGGGCAATATCGGTCGCGCCGCGCGTTGTGGTGCCGCGCGTCAGCAAATCAGCCGTCATGCCAGCAAGTCCGGCGCGATCGCGAGGATCGGCGCTGCCCCCGGAAGCCACACGCAAATCGGCGCTGATGAGCGGCAGGGCGCGGTTCGGCGCTACGATCACGCGCAATCCGTTGCCTAGCGTGCGCTGTGAGGTCGCCGGGATGCGAGCGCTGACCGGGGCGCCAGGCGAAGGCGGAGAAGCGCGCTGACCTTCCGGCGCCAGCGTAAAAACGGGGATGTCCGCTTGGGCAATCGTAAGCGCGCGCGCTTGGATGGTCGGCGAAGTGGCGATCGTATCGCCGCGTGCGCCTTCTTGCTCGGGCAAATAACGCACCACGACGCGGCGATTGTCGTTCAGGATCGAGCGCGCGACGCGCTGGACGTCAGCGGCCGTGGTGCGCTGGATCGCCGCCAGCATGCGGTCGGCGTAAGCTGCATCGCCATAGCGGATGATGGCGTCCGCCAGTTCAGTCGCGCGGCCATCAGCGGTCTCGCGGCCCTCAATGGTTGCGGTAACGATTTCGTTCTTGGCCTCGTCCAACTCAGCTTGGGTCACTTGGGTATCGCGCATGCGCGCGATTTGCGCGCTCAGGCTCGCGAGGCCTTCCTCGGGAGACTTGCCTTCTGAAAGGATGGCGAACAGCGAATAGGCGCCGGGGTCCTGCGTGGCTTCGAGGTTTGTGAACACTTGCGCAGCGACCTGCTGTTCATACACCAAAGATTGGTAGAGCCGCGAAGAATCGCCGCGCGACATGATCGCGTCCAGCACGATCAACGCCGGCAAATCAGGGCTGGTTGAGGCGGGTTGAGGATATGATACCATCAACGCCGGCAGCGGCACGTTGGGAACGTAGGCGGTGAATTCGCGCGCGGCCGTCCGCGCGGGCTCGACGGCGTCCACGCGCGGGATAGCGCGGTTCGGACGCGCGATGGGCGCGAAGTACTCGTCCACCCAAGCGTTTAGTTGTGCTTCGCTAAAATTGCCGGCGACCACGAGCACGGCATTGTCGGGACGATAATAGGTGGCATGAAAAGCGCGCACGTCCGCGACTGTGGCCGCATCCAGATCCTCAATCGAGCCAATGCCCGGGCGCCCATACGGGTGCACGCTGAAGTTTGCCTGCGCCAGGTAAAAGCCGAACAGACGTCCGTACGGTGAAGCAAGAATGCGCTGACGCAATTCCTCCTTCACCACGTCACGTTCGGAATCGAAGGTCTCCTCGTTGACGACAAGCGTCGCCATGCGGTCGGCTTCGGCCCACAAGATGCGGCGCAGATGGTTGGCCGGCACCACTTCGTAGTAATTGGTGAAGTCATCATAGGTGGAGGCATTGTTGAAGCCGCCGACATCCTCGGTCAGGCGATCGAAGAACTCAGCCGGCATGTTGCGCGACGACTTGAACATGATGTGTTCGAACAGGTGCGCGAAGCCCGAGCGCCCGACCGGATCGTCCACCGAGCCGACATCGTACCAGACTTGTACCGAAACATTGGCGGTGTTGGCGTCCGGCATGGAATAGACGCGCAAGCCGTTGGCCAACGTGCGCGTGCTGTATTGGAGCGGCGCAACTTCGAGCCCGGCCTGCTGCTGCGGCGCCGATGACGTGGCGCAAGCCCCGAGTGCACACGCCGCGACGATGAAACTGAGCATGCTTCTCATGGTCCAACCCCTGGAATTTCGCCCCTTCCTAGCAAACACCACAAACAACAGGCTAGGGAATTGCGACGATGCGGGCGCTTAAGCGGACCAATGGCCGCACCCAACTCTCGCGCCCAGCGATTTCCAACAGGAGATCCGCCGCCGGCGCGCGTTCGGCGTTGAGCGCGGCGAGGCGCTGCCGACGGTTCATGATCCACTCTCCTTTGCCACCCGCACGCCAATGACACGGCAGATCGCGAGCGTCAGGTCGGCACGATTCAGCGTGTAGAAATGGAAATCTTCGACCCCTTCCGAGGAAAGCCGTGCACACAATTCCGCCGTCGTCGCCGCCGCCACCAGACGGCGCGTGTCGGGATCGTCGTCGATACCCTCGAACAGGTGCGCGAGCCAAGCGGGCACGCTGGCGCCGCTGGCGATCGCCATCTTCTGCAGGCCCTTAAAATTTGTCACTGGCATGATGCCCGGCACGATCGGCGCGGTGACGCCCGCTGCGGTGAGGCGATCGCGAAAGCGCAAGAACACATCCGCATCGAAAAAGAACTGCGATACGCCCCGCGCCGCACCGGCGCCGAGCTTTCGCTTGAAATTATCGATCTCATCATTCCACGAAGCGCTAGAAGGATGCTTCTCCGGATGCACGGCGACGGATATCTCGAACTCGCCAACGCGCTTGGCGCCTGCGACCAGTTCGGCCGCATTGACATAACCGTCCGGGTGCGGCTCGAACGCCGCCGCCGCTCCGCCCAGCGCATCGCCGCGCAACGCTACAATGTGGCGCACGCCGGCCCGCCAATAGTCGCGCAGCACGTCGTCCACATCGGCGCGGCTTGCCGCGACGCAGGTCAAATGCGCCGCCGGCTTCATACTTGTTTCTTCGACGATGCGCGCGACGGTGCGGTGCGTACGGTCACGCGTAGAGCCGCCCGCGCCGTAGGTTACGGAGACGAAACTGGGCGCAAGCCGTTCCAGCTTGCGGATCGACTCCCATAATTGGGCTTCAAGCGCCTCTGTTTTCGGTGGGAAGAACTCAAACGACACGCGCGGCTGACCCATGCGCTCGGCAGCTTCCGCGATGAGGCTTTGCACAGGAGCGCTCATGCCTTGTTCCCAGCCCATATCTTGACCGTAAGCTGGCCCGCTCGATTTGGCGCAAGCGTGGTGACGTGGAGCGCCGGGACGCCGGCGGAATCGCACCAATCGGCGATGTCGGCATCGGTGAAGCCCAGTCGACGGTGGGCATGCTCTTCACGCAGAAATTCATGTTCGTGCGGGGCGAAATCAACAATCACCAAGCGCCCGCCGGCCCTGAGCAAACGCGCTGCTTCATGCAGGGCCCGTCCCGGATCGGTCAAGAAGTGAAGCACTTGGTGGATGGTGACGAGGTCAGCGGCGGCCGCTGGAAAGGGCAGCGCGTAAGCGTCGCCGAAGCGAACCGCCGCCTTGGCCTTCAACTCATCGAGCGAGGCGCGAGCGAGTGCAAGCATTGGCCGGCTGGTGTCGAACCCTTCCGCGCGTCGAACGCGGTCTGCAAGCAGCTTGATCATCCGCCCCTGCCCGACGCCGATGTCGACCATCAACTCGAACGGACCAGCGCCGGCTGAGTCAAGAATGGCGCTCTCAATATCGGCTTCCGGCAAATGCAGCGCGCGCACGCGGTCCCAATCGCCTGCGTTGCGTTCGAAGTATGCAGCCGCTGCCGATTCGCGCGCCGCTCGGATCGCTTCAAGCCTCTCAGTGTCGCGCGCTAGAATCGGATCGGCCGGATCGAGCATGGCGAGAGCCGCCTCGGCCAGATGCCGCTCGGTGGTGCGGGCGCGCGGTAAACGGTAAAACACCCAGGCGCCTTCCGGCGCTCTCTCCACCAATCCTGCCTCGGTCAGGAGCTTCAAATGCCGGCTCACGCGCGGCTGGCTTTGCCCAAGCGCCTGAGCAAGCTCTCCCACCGCCAATTCGCCCTCCGTCAACAGCGCCAGCGCCCGCAGTCGGGTCTGCTCACCGGCAGCGCGTAGTGCGCCAACAACGCGTCCGGCATCACGCCGCTCCTGAAGCATTTGGTTTGGAGATATAAACATATCTTTATATGGCGCCGGATCGCGCGGCTTGTGAAGGCCCGAAAAAGCGTGAGGCGGCCCAACCACGTAGCGCTCTCCTGAATCTGTGGCCCCGGCGCCGCGTCGTCAGGAATAGGCGCGGCCTTTGTGCGGTTTTGGGCTGGGTGAAGTTGATTAACCCAATGCCGGCATTATTTGCCCTGACCAGGGGTGAGGTCATGCGGGACGTTCTGGCGGCATTTGGGATTGCGGCGGTTTGTGCGGCGGCGCCGACGGCGGCGTCCGCCCAGGAAGCTATCGCGGATCCGTGGCAAGGGATGAACCGTGACTTGTTTGCCGTGCATGAGGCGGTCGACGGAGCTGTGCTCGAACCTGTGGCGCGCGGTTATCGCGCGGTGACGCCGCAGCCGTTGCGAACCGGCGTCCTGAATTTCTTGCGCAACCTGCGCTCGCCGGCGACGTTCGCGAACGACGTGCTGCAGGGCGAAGCCGAGCGGGCGGGAGTGACGGCGGCGCGCTTTGGGGTCAACACCACAATCGGGCTGGCAGGGCTTTTTGATCCAGCGACGACCATGGGGTTGGCGCGCCACGACGAAGATTTCGGGCAAACGCTCGCCGTCTGGGGCGTCGCACCCGGGCCTTATCTGTTTGTGCCATTGCTTGGGCCCACGACGGTGCGTGACGGCGCCGGGCGCATTGTTGACTTGGCGTTTGATCCACTGAACTGGGCCGAGTTCGACGACATCGACACCGCCCGCACCGCCCGCACGGTGACTTCCGGCATAGCGGCGCGAGAAGCCGTCATCGAAGCCGTGGACGACGTACGGGCCAATTCACTTGATCCTTACGTTTCGATCCGAAGCTCATATGGGCTGTTGCGTCAAAGCGCTATCGAAAACGGTCGCGGTAGGGCCCAGGATTTGCCGGAATTGGAGGACATTCCTGAGCCGCCTGCGGTGGAAACGCCGACGCCAACAGATACGCCAAAACCAGTTGGTTAGTAGTATTCTAGGAGACCTTACGTGACCGTCCGTTCCCTCACTCGCGCTTCCTTCCTCGCCACGCTGGCGGGCATGGTCGCGCTTGCCGCCGCGCCTGAAGCGCAGGCCGCACGCAACGGCGAGGCTGAGGGCTACGTTCAAGAAAACGCAAGCGCTGCACTACGCACGCTTGGCGATCGCACGCTCTCGGCGACACAACGCGAGCAAACTTTTTCTCGGCTGATGGCGCAATTCTCAGACATGCCGCGCATCGCGGTGTGGGTGCTGGGACGTTACGGCGCTCAATTGCGCGCCGACGCCGCGTTGCGCGCGGAATGGGAACGAACTTTTCAGGATTATGCGATCGCAACCTACGAAGACCGGCTCGAACGCTTTAGCGGCAGCGCCATCCGTGTGGTCAGCTCGACCGAACTTGTGCCGGGGCGCACCGTAGACGTGGTCAGCCAAGTTGTACCGCGCGGGCAAACCCGCCCAATGGTGGTGAATTGGCGTTTGAACCGCACCGGCGAAGTGTGGCGCGTGTTCGACGTTCAGGTCGAGTTTGACAATGGCGATGCGATTTGGCTCGGCCAGCGCCAGCAAGCCGATTTTCTCGCCGCCCTTGGCGGCAATGACGGCGATATCCGCGCCCTGATCACGGATGTACGGCGGCTCACCGCCTCAATGCGCCAACGGATCATGGCGCGGAACTGACACCCACTGCCTCGCTGACCGAGTCAAACCCTTCTGCAGCGAGCAGGCCGTCAAGCTCATCGAGAATGCGCGCGACCAAGCCCGGCCCGGCATAAACCAGCGCCGAATAAAGCTGCACAGCGCTCGCGCCCGCCTTGATCTTGGCAAGCGCGGTGAGACCGTTGTCAACCCCGCCCACCCCAATCAGCGGCAAACGACCGCCGAGCGCCTGCGCAAAAAGGCGCAGCGTTTGCGTTGAAATCTGAAACAATGGCTGGCCGGAAAGTCCGCCGGATTCGTCACGACAATCCGAAGTCAACTGCGGCGGGCGCTGCAACGTCGTGTTCGACACAATAAGCGCGTCTAGGCCATATTCCACAGCCAGTTCAGCGATATCGCGCACCCCAGCATCATCTAGGTCGGGCGCAACTTTGAGGAAGAGTGGTCGCCGCCCATGCACCGCCTCCAGCGGCGCACGCGCCTCACGCAAGCGCCCGAGCAAATCCTCAAGCGCGCCCTTCTCCTGCAACCCGCGCAGTCCGGGCGTGTTGGGCGACGAGATGTTAGCGGTGACATAGGCGGCGTGGCGCCACACCTGGCCCATGCCGCGTACATAGTCCGCGGCGCGGTCCGTGCTGTCCTTGTTAGCGCCCACATTGGCGCCAACGATTCCACGTTTATGTGCACGTGCGCCAAGGCGGTCAGCGAACGCCTCCAGTCCTTTATTGTTGAAGCCGAGCCGATTGATCACAGCGCGATCCTCCGGCAAACGATAGAGGCGCGGGCGCGGATTACCTTCTTGCGATTGCGGCGTGACGGTGCCGCATTCGACAAAGCCAAACCCCGCTGCGAGCAGTGCGTCAGGCGCCTCGCAATTCTTGTCGAAACCCGCAGCCATACCGATCGGATTTGGCAGCGCCAACCCGGCGAGGTCCGTTTTCAGCCTGGGAAACTTGTCAGCGCGTGCGCGCGGACCCAAGCCAAGCCGCAAACCCCAGAGCGCCGCCTTATGGGCCCTCTCGGGATCGAACAGGCGCAAAGCGCCGGTGACGGTGTCATGCACAATGCTCACGCCCTTGCGCTTGGCCGATTCTGCGTGCGCGCCTAGTGTGGCGTCTCCTCCCATTTGGCGAAGGCGTCCGCAATGCGACTCTCGGTTGTTGAATCTGATTGTTACAACCAGGAATTATTTCCTATCGTTGGGTTGAAAGTCCTTACCGACAACATATAATCGTGCGATGCAGCACGGTGACATCTGGCGCGCGCTTGATGCGTTGGCGGCACGCAAGGGGCTATCCCCTTCAGGGCTCGCGCGCGCGGCCGGGCTCGATCCGACGACGTTCAACAAATCCAAGCGGCTAGCGCCAGACGGCAAGCCGCGCTGGCCCTCCACAGAAAGCCTCGCCCGTGCGCTTGCCGCCGCCGAAAGCGGTTGGGATGAGTTCGCTGCTCTCCTCGCAGGGCATCCAGGCGGCGATGGCCGCGCCATACCGATCGTGGGCATGGCGCGCGCCGGCGCGGATGGTTTCTTCGACGATCAGGGATTTCCCGTGGGCGCTGAGGAGACAGTGCGCTTTCCCAACCTCGGCGAAGACCGCGTCTACGCACTCGAAATAGCCGGCGATTCCATGGAGCCGGTGTTTCGCGCCGGTGACATTGTCATCGCGCAACCGGGCGCGGCGGTGCGCCGGGGTGACCGCATCGTTGTGCGCACGACGGCCGGCGAGGTGATGGCCAAGGTGCTTGGCCGCCGCAACGACCAGAGCATCGAACTCATTTCGCTCAACCCCGCCTACCCCGCCCGCACGCTGTCCGCCGCCGAGATCGACTGGGTGGCGCGGATTTTGTGGGCGAGCCAGTAACTCCGCTATTCGCCGCCTTTGCGCTCCGGCTTCCAGGCCGCGATCAAGCGAGGCCCAGCAGCGCGCAGCAGATCGCCCTTCACTTCAAACGCAGCGAACGCCGCAGTGGGGAAATTTCCGCCAAAATCGCGCGCCAGCTTTGAGCCGTCATGGGCCTGATGGATCAACAGTGAGGTCAGCTCTCCGATACCCGGATTGTGCCCGACGACGACGACGCTCTCGGCTTCGCTCGATACAAACGCATCCCAAATGCCTTCGGGGGCAGCTAGGTAAAGCGCGTCCTCAAAGCGGGTTTCCAGCGCGAAGTTCTGCAAACCGTGCGCAGCGGTTTCGCGCGTGCGTTGGGCGGTGGAGACCAACGCCAACCCAGGCTTCAACCCCGCATCCTCCATCGCCGCCCCAGCAAGCGCCGCTTCGCGGCGGCCGCGGCCTGAAAGCGCGCGCGCCTCATCGCTCGGCGCTTCATGGGCGCGAACAGCCTTGGCATGGCGGAGCAGGATCAGCGTGCGCATCAAGTCGCAATCTGCCTACCCACGCAAAATTCGCAACACCTTGCATCCGCAGAGACATCCGCCGCGAGGGGCCTGCTGGCGCAGCAAGCGCCGGCGCCTTAAGCGGGTCGCATGGGATTCGCCAATGTCTGACCTCACCACCCTCGCCGCCGCCGCCAAGGCTTGGCCCTTCGAGCAAGCGCGCCTCGTGGTTGAGCGCCTCAAAACCGCGCCCAAGGACGTCGTGATTTTCGAGACTGGGTACGGCCCCTCCGGCCTGCCCCATATCGGCACTTTCGGCGAAGTGGTGCGCACCTCTATGGTGCGCCATGCGTTCAGGGTGCTCACCGACGATAAAATCGCCACCAAGATCATCTGCGTGTCCGATGACATGGACGGCATGCGCAAGCTGCCCGACAACGTGCCCAATCACGAGATGCTGCGCGACTACATGCAGCGCCCGCTGACCGACGTGCCCGACCCGTTCGGGACGCACAAGAGTTTCGCCCACCACAACAATGCGCGCTTGTGCGCCTTTCTCGATGGCTTCGGATTCGAGTACGAGTTCAAGTCGGCGACGCAGCTCTACAAGTCCGGCGCCTTCGACGCGACGCTGCTGCGCGCGCTCGCCGCTTACGACGAAATCATGGCGATCATGCTGCCGACGTTGGGCGAGGAGCGGCGACAGACCTATAGCCCGTTCTTGCCCATCAGCCCAAAGTCGGGCCGCGTGCTCTACGTGCCGATGAAGCGCATCGACGCCAAAGCCGGCACGATCACGTTCGACGATGAAGATGGCGAAGAAATCACCCAGACAATGACCGGCGGGCGGGCCAAGATGCAATGGAAGCCCGATTTCGGCATGCGCTGGGCGGCGCTCGGCGTCGACTTTGAAATGTTCGGCAAGGACCATTTGCCGAACCAGCCCGTCTACGCGCGCATCTGCAAGGTGCTCGGCGTCGAGCCGCCCGTGAACTTCGTCTACGAACTCTTCCTCGACCAGGAAGGTCAGAAGATTTCCAAGAGCAAGGGCAACGGCATCAGCGTAGAGGACTGGCTTACATACGCCGCTCCCGAGAGCCTTTCGCTCTACAATTTCCAAAAACCCAGAACCGCCAAGAAGCTCTATTTCGACGTCATCCCGAAGGCTGTGGACGAATACCTCAGCTACATCGAAGCCTATGCTACGCAAAATGTGGCCGAACGGCTCGAAAACCCAGCCTGGCACATTCATTCCGGCGCCCCGCCATCGAACCTCACGCCAATCTCGTTCGCCCTGCTTACCAATCTCGTCTCGGCGTCCAATGCAGAAACCAAGGATCTGCTCTGGGCATTCATCGCCAAATACGCGCCGGAAACAAATCCGGCGACGCACCCCTTCCTCGACAAGCTCTGCGACTATGCGCTGCGCTATTTCGAGGATTTCGTGAAACCGACGAAGCGCTTCCGCGCCGCCAGCGACAAGGAGCGCGCCGCGTTCGAGGATTTGATCGCGCGCCTCGATGCGCTGCCCGCCGATTGCACCGACGGCGAGACTATCCAAAACGAGATCTATGCCGTCGGCAAGGAGCACGCCTTCGATCCGCTGCGCGATTGGTTCAAGGCGCTCTACGAAGTGCTGTTCGGCGTCGAAAGCGGGCCGCGCTTTGGCGCGTTCGCGGCAGTGTTTGGCGTGCGCGAAACAGCGGCGCTGCTACGCAAGGGGTTGGCGGGCGAGTTGTTGAAGGCGGCGTGAGGCGCGCTCACCTATCCCCGGGGCGACGCGGCACGCGGCGCGCCCGGGGCCCATAAACATGCCGATTGCGTTTATAAGCCCCGGACTTCGCTTCGCGAATCCGGGGATGGGTGACAGATCAATTGGGCGGAGATGACGTTGGCGCTGCCGGCGCTCTGTATGCGCCAACCGCCGTTTCGCATGCATTCACAAACCTCGATTGCGCATCCATCGCATTGCGCACCAGCGCGTTATCGTCGGCGGTGAGCCGCTCATAATCGCTCCCGGCGGCCGCGAGCGCGTTGAGGCTGAGGTTCAACTGCAATTCCGCGTCGGCCAACGCAGGCGACCCCAACAACGGGAAGACACGCTGCGCGTTGAATTGCGTGAGCGCGTTTTCCTGTTGCAGCCGCACCAATTCCGCTTGCAGGCGAGGGGCGCTTTCAACCCAAGCCTGTCGACGCGCTTCGCAAGCAGCTTTCTCAGCGTCCGTGCCAGCGCAGGTATAGGAAGGGCCATCCGAAAACCAATCAGTGGTGTAACCGTAAGTGTCATAGTAACGCCGCCCATCCGGCGCGACCAAAGCTTGCTGAATGTGCTCCCGCATGCTGTCGCGACTGGCGACGATTTGCGCGGCGGCGCGGCGATCCAGATCGAAGCAAGCGGCTACACGTTGGTCGAGCAATTGTGTTTCTTGCACCTGCTGCAGCGCTTGCAGGGAGGAATAGGCGCTAATCGCCGCAGCGATGGACGCGATAGCTGTCAGCGCGGCGCCACTCGCTGCGGCCCAACGCGCTAACCGAGCGCCCCATTTTCCCTTCGGTTCCGCTGCTTGTTCCGCCATCCGACCACCTTCCCCTTCTCCGATATGATAGCACAATTGAGTTGCGCGCATCTGGGGTAACCAAATCACCCACCCCGACCCGTCATTCCGGGGCGCGCGGCACGCGCGAACCCGGAACCTAGGGGCCGAAGGGCTGTGCGCGAAGCCCCTGGGTTCCGGGTCACGCTTCGCGTGCCCGGAATGACGGTGGGGGTAGTTGTTTAAGGCGAGACCGGCGCTACGCGCCTTTCTCCGCCCGCCACGCGCTCAGGATCGCATCCGTACTCACGTCGATGTCCGCCTCTGTCGTATCCACGCCGATCACAGATACCCGCACGATTTGCCGCCCGCGCCACAGCGCGCCGCCAACGAAGCAAACCCCCTCACGCTGGATGCGCGCAATCGTGCGTTCGGTGAGCGCATCGGACGCCGCGCCATCCATGCCGCGACCCAAGCGCACCGCGACCTGGTTGAGCACCACATCGTTCATGATCTCGACATCGGCTTCCGCGCCCAGCCGCTCGGCCATCCGCCGCGCCAGCGCGCAATGGCGGCTGACCATGGCGACCAACCCCTCGCGCCCCAAGCACCGCAGCATGGCCCAGGTCGCAAAGCCGCGCGCGCGCCGCGAGAGTTCCGGCACAGTGTCCCAAGGATGGGTGACGCCGTCGGCGACCGGAAGATAGCTTGCGGTGATCCCCATAGCGCGCCGATGCGCGGGCGCATCCTTGACGATGGCGTAGCCGCAATCGTGCGGCGTTTGCAGCCATTTATGCCCATCCGCGCCCCACGAATCCGCAAGCTCCAGTCCGCGCGTAAGGTGCGCGAATTCTGGAACTGCCGCCGCCCACAGCCCAATCGCGCCATCGACATGCAGCCACGCATTCTTCGCCCGGCACACCTCCGCGATTCCCGTGAACGGATCGAATGCGCCAGAATTGATGTGTCCCGCTTGTGCGACGGCAATGATCGGCCCGTCGAGCTTTGCCATCGTGTCGGCGAAAGCGTCGGCGCGGATGCGGCCTTGCGCGTCCACCGCGACGCGCACCACGCGCCGCGCGCCCAAGCCAAGATAACGCAGCGCGGAAAACACAGTCGAGTGCGCCTCCTCGCCCAGCACGACATGAATAGGCGGCGCGCCGGTCAAGCCATCGGCTTCCACGTCCCAACCGACGCGGCGCAACACTTCGCCGCGCGCAGCCGCCAAACAGGTGAAGTTCGCCATGGTGCCGCCGGTGACGAAGCCCACCGAGCTTTCGCGCGGTAAATTCATCAGCTCAACCAACCAGCGCCCCGCGATCTCCTCGCACGCGGCGGCCGCCGGCGTCGCCAGGCTGTTGCCGCAATTTTGTCCCCAACCGCTGGTGAGCCAATCGGCGGCAAGACCAGCGGGCGCGCTCGCGCCGATCACCCAGCCGAAAAAGCGCGGGCCAATCATGTTGGCGAGCCCGCCTTCGACAAGGCCCGCAAGTTCGCCGATAACCTCCTCGACCGCGATACCTCTATCAGGCGCTGGCCGCTCGAACCGCGCGCGCATCTGGGCGTAGCTCAAGTCCGGCCGGTGGAGACGCTCACCCGCGCCTGCACGAAACGCCGCCGCTCGGGCAGCTACGTCGGCCAGCAGCGCCTGCAATTGCTCATTCGTCATCATTTCCCTCCGACCGCGCGCACACCTAACAGGCAAGCGCCCTTTACGCGACGGCCATTGAAGGCCAGACTCGGCTTCTATGTTCATGCGGATCAATGGACTGCTCGCAGCCGCGTTCTTTGCGCTGGCGCTTTGGACCGTACCGGTTGCGGCTGATCCCCCCGGTGCGGCGGCGAGCCTTTACGCCGCCGGCCACTATCTCGCTGCTGCGGATACAGCTGAACGCGACCGCCTGTCCGCCGAAAGTCTTGCGTTCGCCGCACGCTCGGCGCTCGCCGCCTGCATCACCTCAGATGATCGTTCGAACATTGATGCGTTACTAGATCGCGCCGAGCGGAGCGCCAAGGAGGCGCTTGAACTTGACGCCGATTCCGTCGATGCGCGGCTGCAATTGGCGGTGGTGTACGGCGTGCGAGGGCAACGGGCCTCGCTGACAGAAGCGTTTACGCGCGGCTACGCGCCGCGCGGTCGGCGCTTGATCGAACAAGCCCTCGCCATGGCGCCCAACAATGCACAGGCCAACGCGCTACTTGGCGCCTGGCATCTCGAAGTGCTTCACCGCGGCGGCAGCGCTGGTGCTCTGGCTTATGGCGCGCGCCTTTCGGCTGGAATTGCCGCCTTTGATCGCGCGCAAAGACTGGCGCCAAGCGATCCCATGATCCCGCTACACTATGCACGCGCCCTGATCGAACTCGACGCGGTCCGGCATGCAATGCGCGCCGACGAATTATTGGCCGCCGCCGTCACAGTGGCGCCGCGCGACGCGCTCGACGAGTACGCACGCACCGAAGCACAGAACTTGCGTAACATCCTGGAGGCAGCGGGGCCTCTCGCCGCCGCTCGCGCCGCGCATACTCGGCGTCTCTAACCATAGATTGCGGCGAACAACCGGAGTTCGGTTGTTTTAGATACAGCGATTCAATCCTGTGTTGAAATGGGGTTGGGTGTATCGGATGCGCCGCAGGGCGGCTTGCGCGCGGCGGCGGTTTCAATCGATGCTGCGGAATTGGACTTTGCTCGACTCGGCTTTCACCGCGCCTTCCCCGCCCGTTCGGCTAAGCGAACGCTCCACTTCACGCAATTGTTCGTGCTGGCCGTGCTCGCCGCTGGCCTCCTCCTCGTCGCGCGCGCGGCGCCGTCGCAAACACTTACGGTTCTGCACGCAGCTGCGCTCATTGTGTTCGCTATCGCCATCGTGTGGCGGCTCATCGCGGCCGCGTGCTTGAACCCTGTCCTCTCGCGCCTAGCAGAACCGACAATCTGGCCGGTCTATACCATGCTTTGCCCGCTCTACCGTGAAGCAAACGTGGCGCCCGATCTGGTCGCCGCGCTCGATCGGATGGATTATCCAAAACACGCGCTTGATGTGAAGTTGTTGGTCGAGGGCGACGACGTAGACACCCTTGCGGCAGCACTGGCGGTGGCGACCGCCCCACACATCGAAGTCGTGATCGTACCTGCGGCGGCGCCGCGCACCAAGCCAAAAGCCTTGAATGCGGGGCTGGCGCGGGCGCGCGGAGAGTTCGTGGTTGTCTACGACGCCGAGGATCGGCCGCACCCAGAGCAATTACGCGCCGCGTTGGCGGCGTTCGAGGACGCCGATGGAACGCTTGTGTGCGTGCAGGCGCCGCTGGTTATCGACAATGCCGAGGCTTCCTGGATCGCGCGCCAATTCGCCGCCGAGTACGCCATTCAATTTGGTCAGATGTTGCCGCTGTTGGCGAAGAGCGGTCTTCCTCTACCGCTCGGGGGATCGAGCAACCACTTCCGCACGACGGCGCTGCGCGCCATCGGCGGATGGGATCCCTACAACGTCACCGAAGACGCCGACCTTGGGTATCGCCTCGCGCGCGCGCGATATCGAATTGGCGTCATTGGGCCGCCCACATGGGAGGAGGCGCCGGTCGGTTTTTGGCCTTGGCTCAACCAACGGACGCGTTGGATCAAGGGCCACATGCAAACCTGGCTCGTGCTGATGCGCGATCCCATCGGCAGCGCGCGCGAGATGGGACTTGCCGCGTTCGCGTCGATGCAACTTATGCTCGCAGGCGGAATGGTCGCGGCGTTCGCACACGGGCCGCTCGCATGCATTTTACTGATTGCAGCGCTTTCGCCTTATGATCTGCTGGGGCCGGAGGACTTCATCTTGGCGCTGTGCGGCTATTGCGTCGCCGCATTTGCGGCGCTGACAGCGTCGGCGTTATCGGGCAGCTTGAGCCATGCGCGGGCAGCGTTAACGATGCCATTCTACTGGCCGCTCGCGTCCTTCGCGGCGCTACGAGCCGTATTCGAGCTTGTGTTTCGCCCTCATCATTGGGCCAAGACCGCCCACGGCGTTTCGGCCCGACGGCGGTTTTCCGGCCCCTCGCCCGCGAAAGGCCATGTTTCAGCGCCAGTCATGGATGTGCGAGGGCGGGCTTGAAACTCAGATGGGGCAGCGGCATGCGAATTTTTTGGAGTGGCCTTGCGGTCACATTGGGCTTTTTTCTCCTCGGCGCCATGCCCGCAGCAGCGGAGTCATTCGACTGCCCTCTGCCTACAGCGCGGCGGGCGATCACTAACACCCTTCCCAGCGGCTGGTACATGACGCCCGTCCAAGACCGACTGACCGAGGCTCGCGTCGATATCATTGGCGGTCAGGCCACAATGGTTTGCATCTATGGTGGCGCCGGCAACATCATGCGTGAGGTGGCGGCCGACCAAACATGCGCAGCGCGCAGCGGCGGCTTCGAGTGCGGCGGCGGCTCTGTGCCCCCGCCAAGTCCAAGCTCGGAGACCTATGCTAGCGGCGCACTCGAAGTACGGTCGAGCTTCAGCTTCGACCTCGATTCAGGTGCACTTGGCGGCGCTAGCAGCGACATCTGGTATGAATCAGTACGGGCAGGCGAAAACTACCTGACCCCACGCCACGGCGCGCGCATAGCCGTGAGCGGCGCTTCTGAGCCAGGTTACGACGGCTGCACTGCAGCGACCTATGCGGCGACACGGGCCCGACTGGAGACAATCGGGGCGCGCGCTTACATCTGCGTGCGCACGAGTGAAGGCCGAATAGCCCAGTTTCGAATCGACAGCATCGCTGGACGCGTCATGACGATCACCTACGCGACCTGGCGCTAAGGCAATCGCGAAGCGATGCAAGCTTAGCCTTGCGTTGCTTCGCGCTGCGCCTCAACTCAACCAAGCCAATTCACACTCTGTTATCCGCGCCGTCGCGCAAAAGCATTTGTTCACTACAACATTCACCCTTTTGTTTCGAAACAGCACGGTTTCAGCAGTTTCGACAAGGGTTGCTTTACGCCCGTGCCGTAATGCTAACGGTCAGTTAGTCATCGGGGCGGACTGTGCAATACTTTATCAACCACGTCATGATCGAGCGCGTCGCGGCTGAGGTCTTTTCCGGACCTCGCACGCGCTATTATCTCGTGGTTGCGATCGCATCGGCGACCGCTTCGGCAGCAGGCTTGGCGTTTGGCGCGATCTGGCTTGGCTTGGTTTTATTGATTGACGTAGCTCGCCGCGCGCTTGCCGCGCGCCTTTCACTACTCGCCGCACGAGATTCTCAGGCGGCAAACCTCGCCTTGAGCATCGCCGAGACGGCAACACTTGCCGGAGCGCCGGCCCTCGCATGGTATTCCAGAGCCGATCTCGGCGCTGCTCTTGCGGTTGCATTGTTGTGCGTCCTGGCGATCCATGCAGCACTAGGCGCGCGCCGCGGACGCCTCGCGGCGGCGATCGCCTGCGCGCCGTACGGCGCGCTTGGCCTGATGTTCATGCTTGAGGGCGCGGCGGCTGGGGCGTTTTGGCTAGCGGCGATGTGCTTGGCTTGCGCAAGCTATGCATTTGCCGCCGTTTTGCATCACGTCCACAGCACCTCAAATACACGCGCCCAAGACGCAGAATGGTTGCGCCAGCTCAATATGGGATTTGCCGATGCTGAAGCATGCGCCTGGGAATTGGATTTCGTGCGGGAACGATTGATCGGCGGTGAGAAATTGGCGCCCTTTCTTCGCCGACCCGTGACATTTCGCGACATTGTCGAACACTCTTGTTTTGCCGCCGCCGCGGATCGTCAATTGGCGCAAGCGGTGTTCTCACCGGCGCACGGCGCGACACGTCAGATCACACTTGAGCATGAATTATTGCGCGGCGACGGCGTGGCCATCCGTGTCTCCCATCAAACCTTTCTACGCACCGCCCCCGATGGCGCGCCGATGCGCCTCACGTGCATCACCCGCAACGATCTGCCAACCAACGCAGCTGCGCCCGCTGACCATCAGGTCTTGATGGGGGTGCTCGCGCAAGCTGAACGTGCGCTCGGCGGCCAATTGCATACGTTGCAGGTGCTCGCAAACGAGCTCGGCGCTCAGCGCCAAGCACCCGATGAGGCGCCGCGTGAAAACCAAGCACAAGGTGTCGCCACGCGTCTTTCGCGCGCTATCACGCTGATCGACCTCCGGCGCAACGACATCGCCGCGAGCGTTGGCGCGCTCGTCCGTGCGCGCAATTCGGCCGAGAGCGCCAACCTCGCCAAGTCGCAATTCCTGTCCAACATGAGCCATGAATTGCGCACGCCGCTCAACGCCATCATTGGCTATGCCGAAATGCTGCAGGAAGACCCTGACGACGAAGGCGACAAGGCGGCGGTCAAGGATTTTGACAGAATTCTCGCCGCGTCGAGACACCTGCTTGGCTTGATCGGCGAGGTTCTCGATCTCTCGAAGATAGAGGCCGGACGCATGGACGTCGTCGCCGCCCCGTTCGATCCAGCCGAAGTGCTTGACGAATTGATCCAGACCGTGCGACCGCTCGCGGAGCAAAACGAAACCGAGATTATCCTCTCGGGCCACACTGACGGCATCGTGAACACGGACGCCACCAAGTTTCGTCAATGTGTGCTTAATCTCCTATCAAATGCCTGCAAATTCACGCACGACGGAAAAATTGACGCCGTGTTCGAACGGCGCCTACGCAACGGCGTCGATCATGTGTTCGTGACGGTTGCAGACACTGGCATTGGCATGTCCAGCGACTTCGTCGCCCGCCTGTTTCAACCGTTTGTGCAAGCCGAGCCTTCGGTCCCACAACGCTACGGCGGCACCGGTCTTGGGCTCACGATCACCCGCCGGCTGGCGCAATTGCTTGGCGGCGACGTGTGGGTTGAGAGTGAGCCGGCGGTTGGCACATCGTTCACGCTCGCCATTCCTGCAGACTACGGCGATGTGGCCGCCGCACGTGGCGCTGCTGTCGACGTCGATACGGTGCAAGGCGCAGAAGGTGCGCCATTGGTCGTGGTCATCGAGGATGAAGCCGACGCCCGCGAGCTTGCTGCGCGCGCGCTGACCCGGGCTGGTTTTGCGGTTCAGGGCGTCGGCGGCGGCGAAGCCGGTCTCGCATTGGCGCGCTCCAAGGCGCCTGCGCTTGTGCTGCTTGACATCTTCCTACCCGATCGGTCCGGCTGGCGCGTGTTGCAGAGCTTAAAGCAAGATCCCAAGACACGCGACATCCCCGTGATCGTGCTCTCGATCAACGAGGATCGCGCCCAAGCGCTTGCGCTCGGCGCAGCCGAACATATCGTCAAGCCCGCCGACCGCGACATGCTCGCCGCCACGGTAATGCGCTTTGCGCGCGCGCGCGCCAGTGTCGACGTTGCACAAATCACAACGCCCACACAAAAGCGCGTTAACTAGAGCGGAATCTGCTCATCTTTGCTCTTAGCCCGCAGCGGCGAAGAAACTTCGGTACTGGTGCGGCGCGAAGCTCGGGAGTGTTTCGCCGATCGCGATGTGCCGCTGCCCGCAAAGCGGCTGGTGCGGGATTGGATCGCGCAACGCAGTGTCGAACTCGCCGCGAACTGGGCCCGGACCCGGATGGCCGGAGAGTGGGACTATGCGCGCGTGAAGCAACGCCCAGGCCCGATGGCCGCGCCGCTGAAGGACGAAGACTACATCGCCCGCGCCTTCCTCGACGATGGCGCGCCAACTTGGCCCAACGGTTGGGACGTGAGCCCAGAAGCGCTCTACGCGGATTTGAAAGCGGCGGGCGCGCTGAAACGGAGCGTGGCGGCGGAGTGAGCTTGAACCGGAACTGACCGCTCGCCTATACCTAAGGCTGGCGGGAGGCGCCGAGTGGCCGAGATCTTCATTTCCTACAAGAGCGAGCGCCGCCCCGCCGCACGGCACCTTGCCGACGTACTGAAGACCTTTGGCTACGATGCTTGGTACGACTACGGTCTGATCCCGGGGGAAGCATTCGATTCCCGACTACAGGCAGAGATGGGTGCGGCGCGAGTCATTGTTGTCCTCTGGTGTGCAATGGCTGTATCAAGCAATTGGGTGCAGCGTGAGGCGCGGTTCGCGCGCGAGCGCGGATGCTATCTGCCTTGCGCGATCCAGTCGGTAAGTCTGCCTCAAGAGTTCGCCAGCCAAGACACGGTCGACTTGTCGACATGGGACGGTTCGCCCCGAAGCCCAAAGCTGGACAGGCTGATCGACGATATAGCTCGGCGTTTGGATCGAGCCCCCGCGCCCGATTTTTACGGTCAGAGAAACCTCCAAGAGAGCTGGGAGGCATTCGGCGCTCCAACCCTCAGCAAGTTTGCCATTGAGGCGGCGATTCCAAATCGGCGCGATACGCTCTTCAGTGCGGCATCAAATGTCGATGCAAAAGCGCAAGCAGAGCTGGAGCTCTTGCAGGCGAAAGTTGAGGCGAAAGACCCCGACGCATTGTACTCGTTGGGGGTCAAATTCCGTTGGGGGCACAACGGGCTTACTAAGAACCTCCCCGAGGCCGCCAGGCATTTTCAGATGGCCGCGGAGCTCAAGCATGCCGCCGCCATGCACTCTCTTGCTGACTTGCAACACGATGGCGCCGGTGATTTGCAGAAAGATGATGTTGAGGCAGTACGTTTGCTTAAGGCTGCCGCTGAAGCCGGGGACGCCACAGCACACACCGCTCTTGGCCGTCTGCATGCCGCCTATGACGACAGGTGGGGGCTGCCGCGGAGCTACAAGCTGGCAGCGCGCTATTATCACTTCGCCGCAGATCAAGGAGACGACTGGGCTCAATTTTCGCTGGCTAAGCTGTACGAGGAGGGCGGTTTCGAACTTGATAAGGACCCACGCGAGGCGGTTCGTTATTATGGCCTCGCGTGTGATCAAAGGCATGGTGAAGCGAGCGCAAGGCTTGGGCGCATGTTCGAGTTCGGGCTGCCCCCGGTAAAGAAGAACCTGCGAGAGGCCGTTCGATTCTACCGCCTTGCGGTGGACGCGGTACTCTCGAACTCTTGGGCTCAGGGACGACTGGCGAGTCTCTACCTCAAGGGAGCCGGTGGTCTGCGGAGAGATGAGCGTGAGGCAGTGCGGCTCTTCAGGAAAGCCGCTGAGGGGAGAGACACGTATTCTCTAACAACACTCGGGACGCTGTATGAATCTGGCCGCTGTGGGTTAGACAAGAATCTCGGCGAGGCAATCCGCCTATACAAAGAGTCAGCAGAAATGGGCTCTGATGTGGCCAAGGCCAATCTCCAACGTCTGGGACAGCGCAAATAGGTTTGCCCGGAGCCCGACCGCCTCCTTGGCACCGAGCGGCCTCCTCACAGCCCCTTCACAATTTCATCCGTCATCTTCTTCGCATCCCCGAACAGCATCATGGTGTTATCGCGGAAGAAGAGCTCGTTCTCCACGCCGGCGTAGCCGCTGCCCATGCCGCGTTTGATGAAGAGGACGGTTTTCGCGCGCTCCACGTCCAAGATCGGCATGCCGTAGATGGGACTTTTCGGATCGGTCTTCGCGCTGGGATTGGTGACGTCATTGGCGCCGATCACGTAGGCCACATCGCATTGCGAGAATTCGTTGTTGATGTCTTCGAGTTCGAACACTTCGTCGTACGGCACGTTGGCTTCGGCGAGCAGCACGTTCATGTGCCCGGGCATGCGCCCCGCCACAGGGTGGATGGCGTATTTTACTTCGACGCCTTCCTTCTTCAGCATATCGGCAAGTTCGCGCACGCTGTGCTGGGCTTGCGCCACCGCCATGCCATAGCCCGGCACGATGATCACTTTGCTGGCGTTCTTCATGATGAAAGCCGCATCGTCGGCGCTGCCTTGTTTCACGGGCCGGGTTTCCCTTGCGCCAGCGCCAGCCGCACCGTCAGCCGTGCCGAAACCGCCGAGGATCACGGAAATGAAACTGCGGTTCATCGCCTTGCACATGATGTAGCTGAGGATTGCGCCGGATGAGCCCACCAGCGCGCCGGTGATGATCAGCGCGACATTCTCCAGCGTAAAGCCCAGCGCCGCCGCCGCCCACCCCGAATACGAATTGAGCATCGACACCACGACCGGCATGTCGGCGCCGCCGATGGGAATAATCAGCAGCACGCCGATCAGCAGCGAGAGGCCCACAAGCGCCCAGAAATGCCAGTCCTCGCGCCCACCTGAAAGCACCATCAAGATGATGAGCGCGGCGATGGCCCCGGCGATGGCGACGTTGATCATGTGCCGCGCCGGCAACATGATCGGCGCGCCGCTCATATTGCCATTGAGCTTGGCGAACGCGATCACCGAGCCGGTGAACGTCACCGCGCCGATCGCCGTGCCGAGCGAGAGCTCGATCAACGATTGCATCTTAATGCCGTCAAGGCCCGTTGCGATATGAAAACTCTCCGGCGCATAAAACGCCGCCGCCGCCACCGCCACTGCCGCAAGGCCCACAAGCGAGTGAAACGCGGCGACCAATTGCGGCATCGCCGTCATCTTGATTTTGCGCGCGATGTAGGCGCCGGCGCCGCCGCCAATGCCAATTGCTGCGCCGATGAAAACAATGGTTATCCCGTCGAGCTCCACCGACAGCAACGTCACCGCCACCGCGATGGCCATGCCAATCATGCCGTAATTGTTGCCCTGCCGGCTGGTCTCGGGGCTCGACAGCCCGCGCAGCGCCAGGATGAACAGCACTCCGGACACCAGATATAATATCGCGGCGAGATCAGAATTCATTTCAGTTCCCCTGCCGCCGCCAGCGCGACCATCCCGAAAGCATGGTCACCGCCGGCGCGGCGAAAAATACGATCGCGGCGAGCCAGTTTGGCCAGCCCTCGTGCGTCGCGCCCAGGAATGCGAGCACGTTGCCGAGGATTGGAACGAAAGCCAGGAAGAATCCAAGCACCGCCGAGGGCCACGGGTCCCACGCGAACATGGTCTGGATTTCAACGCTCACATAATTGATCTGCAAGACGCAGAGCCCAATCCAGATGAGCGCGATCACGCAGCCGATGCCGGCGCATCCGCTCATCTGCACTTGAAAGCGGCGCATGTCTTCACGCGCGCGGGTACGGTCGAAGGTGTGCGGCGCGACACTTGGCGCCTCGCTCAGATCGGTGAACGCACGCGCCGCCGCCTGGCGCAGATCGTCATCACCCACGGCGCCCTCCTCGCGCGCCGCGCTGACTTCGGCTTCGAAAGCCTCGACCACGCCTTGCAGCGCTGTCACCGCTGGCGGCAACGCGCCGCCGGCAGTCCATGCCTCAATAAAACGCCGCATGAACGCCTCAGCGGAGAGACGCCCGTCGAGATAGGCCTCGATCAGCGCGCGCCAGTCCGCGGTCGTCATCGCCTCACTTCTTTTCTTTTTTCTTGTACATCGCCAGCATGCGCTGGGCGACGAGGAAGCCGCCGAAAATGTTAACGGCCGCCAGCCCCGCCGCTAGCGCGCCTGCGCCCTTGGCTGCCCAACCGCCGCCGGTTCCCGCACTCGCAGCCGCCGCGATCAGCGCGCCGACGATGATGACCGAGGAAATCGCGTTGGTGACCGCCATCAGCGGCGTATGCAAGGCCGGCGTCACCGACCAGACCACGTAATAACCGACAAAAATCGCCAGCACGAAAATGGCGAGATAGAAGACAAAGGGATCGACCGTTTCCATATTTCTCTCACGCGGTTTCGTAAGTGGCGTCGGCGCGAATTACGAAACCGAGGCCGTCGAGCTCGTGAACTTCGGCGGCGCGTTCGCTGCGGTGATTGCGATAAATAAGCGTGTGCCCGCGTGCGCCGACGCAGAGGCTTTCAGGCACAAACTTGAGGTCCGGCGCACGCTCGAGCGCCTTCTCAAAATAGGCGCGCAACATCGGCTTGCCGATGATGACGCCGTCGGGCGCGAAACCTAGCGCGGCGATATAGGGCGAAGAGAACTCGATGTCCTCGGCATAGAGCGCCAGGATCGCGTCAAGATCGCGCCCGTTCCAGGCGTCGTAATAGCGGCGGGCAAAATCAGCGTCGTTCATGCAGCGCTCGCCGGAATGAGTGAAGGATGCACCAAGGCGCCATCCTTGGTCAGCATCGCGCCCTGGATGATCTCATCGTTCCAATGGGGAGCGAAGGCCTTCGTGTCCTTGTCGGTAAGCAGCGGCAGCAGCGCGAGCAAATTCTTTGCGTAAAGTGAAGAAGAATCCGCCGGCAGCCGCGCCGGCAGATTGGAAAACCCCATCACCTTGACGCCGCCGACATCAACGCATTCGTCCGCCTTCGACAGCGGACAATTGCCGCCCTGGCCGACCGCAAGATCGATGATCACAGAGCCTGGCTTCATCGACTTGGCCATGGCTGCGGTGACAAGCACGGGGGCGGCACGGCCAGGAATGAGTGCGGTGGTGATCACCAGGTCCTGCTTGGCGAGGTGTTCGGCGATCAAAGCGGCCTGCTTTGCCTGGTACTCGGCGCTCATCGGCTTAGCGTAGCCGGCGGCGGTTTCAGCTTGCTTGAATTCCTCATCCTCCACCGCCACGAACTTCGCGCCGAGGGAGGCAACCTGTTCCTTGGTGGCGGGGCGCACGTCGGTGGCGGTGACGATCGCGCCCAGGCGCCGCGCGGTGGCGATGGCCTGCAAGCCGGCAACGCCCACGCCCATGATGAACACGCGTGCCGCGGCGATGGTGCCGGCTGCCGTCATCATCATCGGGAAGGCGCGGCCATAGAGCGCCGCTGCTTCGATCACAGCTCGGTAACCGGCGAGGTTGGCTTGGCTCGAGAGCGCATCCATGGATTGGGCGCGGCTGATGCGGGGAATAAATTCCATCGCCAGCGCGGCGATCTTGGCTTTGGCCAGTTTCTCGAAAACGCCTTTTTCGCCATAAGGCTCCAGCAGCGCTGCAAACCCAGCACCTGACTTCATGGCGGCGATCTCGCCATCCGTCGGCCTGCGCACCTTGAGCACAAGATTGGCGCTTCCGATGTCGCCATCACCGACCACTTTGGCGCCAGCTGCTTCGTAAAGCGCATCCGGAAAACTGGCGCCCGCGCCGGCGCCGATTTGCACCGTCATGTCATGGCCAAGGCCGACGATTTTCTTCACCGTCTCCGGTGTCGCCGCCACGCGGCTCTCGCCGGGCGCGCTTTCTTTGAGGACGGCGATGCGCAAACTATCAGCTCATCAGGCTAGATAAGGCCGGCACAACCATGCCGCCAAGGCCAAGCATGAGCCAAAGGGCGATCTGCACCGCCCAATAGGCGCCCGACATGCGAAACAAAAGCCCGATCACAACGCCGATGGCGATGAACGCGAACAGACCCGGCCACCAACCAAAGCCAATGGCGAAAGCCAATGTGAACAACATCACTGATTGTGCAATCAGCCCCCCGACCCAGAGCGAGGCCTGCAGGAAACCGTGATAGGTCTCGCGCTGATCTTGGATTTCCATCCGCCCATGTGCGCCGCCTTGCGCCATTCTCGTTCTCCTTAGTGGTTTCCGCCGGGGTTTAAACCGCGCCGCCGCCGCTAACAAGCGGCCAGGGGTCTATCGGGGCGCCTGCCGTGCCGATACCGACAAGAAGACGACGTCCTCGCCCTCGAACCGAGCCGCAGTCAATATCCCGGTCGCGTAGGCGCCGGTATCCACAGCGATGCGGCGGCGGTCGGCGAAAGGTTGGTCAACTGGGGTGTGGCCATGCACCACGCGGTGGGAAAAGCGCCGCCGGTCGCCGAGGAAGCGCTCCCGGCTCCAGAACAGATCCTGGTCGGTCTGCGCGTCGATGCTCCGGCTGGAGTCGATCCCGGCATGGACGAAGGCATAATCCCCCAGCACAATGAAGCGCTCCAGCCCGGCCAGGAACGCGAGATGCGCTTCCGGCACGCGCCGCTGGAGCGCACTTGCGGACGCGATCAGATCGGCCTGCGACCCCCCAACCGGCGAGGGCGGGACCACACCGTAGGACACCATTGTCTCAGCGCCCCCGTGCAACACCCAAGCGCGGTTAAGTAATGGCGCTTCTAAAAACGCCAGCATGCTCTGCTCGTGGTTGCCCTTCAGGAAGCGCCGTTCGTACCCAAACGGCCTGCCTTGGAGCAGAAGATCGATGACGTCCGCGCTCTGGGGGCCGCGATCCACATAGTCTCCGAGGAAGATCACGATCGGATTGCCGCCATCGCGCCTGTCTGCCTCAGCGCGCGCCTCCAACAGCACGATCATCGCGGTGAGCAGATCCAGCCGCCCGTGGATGTCGCCCACCGCAAATCCGACCAGGCCCGGCGGAAATTTCGCCGCCGGCAGCGCAACGCGTGCGAACATCTGCAGCAAATCCATGCCAAGCATGGTTAGGCATGGGCCTGGAGGCTGGCAATGTGCATGGCTGACGGCGGAGCAAAACTTGCAGCGACCCCGCAGATCGGTTGAGCTGACATCATTTTGAACCCGCCTGCCCCCCTCGTTTCGGTCGTCATGGCCAATTTCAACGGCGCGGCGCACATCGCCGAAGCCGTACGCTCAGTGCTGCGCCAAAGCTTGTGCGCACTGGAGCTGATCGTGAGCGACGACGGCTCGGGCGATGACAGCCTCGCGCGCGCCGAAGCCGCAGCGGGCGGCGACCCGAGATTCACCATCATTCGCGCCAGCTCACAAACCGGACCCGCTGGCGCTCGCAACCGAGCAATCACGGTCGCGCGCGGTCGTTGGATCGCAGTGGTGGATAGCGACGACCTTATTGATGAGCAACGCGTCGAACGGCTCGTCGCCGCCGCAGAAGCAGACAGAGCCGACATCGTCGCCGACAACCTACTCACGTTCTACGATGGCGCCCAACGCGACGCCCACCCGCACTTAAGCGGAGCGCTGGCGAGCCAGGCAACTTGGATCGACGCGGCCAGCTACGCGCGGAGTAATATCATTCTCGGCGGCGGTGCGCAGCTTGGTTACCTGAAACCGTTGTTCTTGCGAGTTGGCCGTAACGGCGCGGTCGCGAAATATGATGAGAGCTTGCGCATCGGCGAAGATTCCGACCTGGTTCAACGCTTGCTGATTACCGGTGCGCGCATGCGGATCTACCCAGAAACCGGCTACCAATACCGCAAGCATGCGCACTCTACGTCCCATCGCCTCAGCGCAGCAGCGATTGAATCCATGCTGGCCGCCCATGACCGGTTGGTTCCGGGTGCGGACATAGTCCTTCGTCAGGTGCTGACGCAGCAACGCACGGCGCTGCTGAACGCCCACGCCTTCGCTCACTTGATTGATGCATTGAAGGCGCGCGACATCGGGCGAGCATTGAAAGCTGGAATGAAGCGCCCCGGTGCGTTCTGGTTGCTGAAGGATCCAATTTTGGCGCGCCTCAGCCGGCGGGTTTAGCCGGCGTGCTCGCATAAAGTTCAAGGTCAGCCGCGCCGAAAGCCTTGGCGAGGACACCGGCATGGAGCGCGCCGCGGATGAGGTTTGCCCGCACGCGAACGGGCGACCAGGCCGTCAACGCCGCAGCGAGCAGGCAATAGACCGCTTTCCCGAAGGCCAGCGCCGCGATCGCCGCCTCCCCCTGCCTGCGTAACCGCAATACTCGCGCATGGGTCTGGCCTGAACGATAGGCGCGCCGCAGCAACCAGGAGAGCCGTGTACGCGCCGACGGCGTGGGTTCGACCACCATCGCCTCCGGGCAGAATCTCAAGCGCCCGCCGCCGGCATGAAGACGCGCGAAAAATACCGTGTCCTCCCCGCCGGAGCGCCCAAGGCTTGGGTCAAAACGCAACCCACCCACGGCGCTGCGCCGGAACAGAACGTTGGAGGAATAGCCGGTATCGATCTCGCCATTGGCGCGGACAGCTGGGCCGAATGAGTGAAAATCGCCGCGAACCACCCAATTCGGGGCGCCTTCCCCATATTGCGCCTTCACTGGGCCGAAAACCGCGTCGCAATCCTTAATGGCGTTAACCATAGTCGCCAGCCAAGTCGGCGGGGCGATCTCGTCGTCATCTATGAAGGCCAATAGGTCCGCGTGTGCGGCTTCCAGACAGGCGTTGCGCGCCAGCGAAATATTGCCCGCCGGGGCGTGCAGGTATTTGATGTTGATATCTAATTCCGCGGCGGCCAGCATCGTCAAAGCATCCGCCGAGGGGGCATCGTCATTGTCGGCGATGATAATCCGAAAAGGGGGGGCGCCGACTTGGGCGGCCAGCGAATTCAGGGTTTGACGCAGCGAAACGCGCCGAAACGTACACACGCAAACGTCCACCGCGAAAGGCGCCGCCTCGGTTGCACTCTGTATCGGGGCCCCTGGCATGCGCGCTCCGCTGCAAATGTAGCGCCGCTAAAGGACCGGGCAAACCGCTAACGAAAAATCGTCCCCAAAGCTGTGCGATGCCGTTGCAAACGTAGTTAACGCATGATGAACGACGTGCGCCAGCACCAGCCTTTGCCAAAAACGACGCGCGCGACGCATTGCGGGGCGTTTGAACGTGGCGCGGCTTGGAACTTGCGACACGCGCACAGACGATTGCGCCGGGGAAGAGAATGCCGATTTCGGACAATGTTCGCTTGGGCGCCGATGTCGCCATTCATCACCCGCAACTGGTAAACCTTTATGGTTGCTCGGTTGGCGCCGGCTCACGGGTGGGCGCGTTTGTGGAAATTCAGAAGAACGCCAGCATCGGCGAGCGATGCAAGATCTCATCACATACCTTCGTTTGCGAAGGCGTGACCATCGAAGATGAGGTGTTCGTCGGCCACGGCGTCATGTTCATCAACGACATCCATCCGCGCGCGACCACTGAAAGCGGCGGCGCCCAGAGCGAGGCGGATTGGGCCGTGGTTCCGACATTGGTGAAGCAGCGCGCCTCGATCGGCTCGAACGCCACGATCATGGGCGGCGTGACCATCGGCACAGGCGCCTTGGTCGGCGCTGGCGCTGTGGTGACCAAGGACGTGCCGGATTTTGCAATTGTCACAGGCGTGCCGGGGCGCGTGGTCGGCGACACGCGCACGCAAAACAGCAAACAAGTTTGAGCAGCAACAACGCGCGGCGAATGCGCGGCGTTAAGAGCGATAGAAGGATCAAGGTCGGCAAGATGATCAAGATTGGCGTTATCGGTTATGGCTATTGGGGGCCGAACCTTGTCCGTAATTTCGCAGAATTGGGGCGCGCGCAAATCGCGGCCGTAGCGGACCTCGACCAAAAGAAGCTCGACCTCGTCGCGCGCCGTTTTCCCGCAGTGAAAACGACCAAGGACTTCCAGGATCTGCTGCGCGATCCGGAGATCGACGCCATCGCCATCGCCACCCCGGTGAACACCCACTTCGAATTGGGCATGGCGGTGCTCAAGGCAGGCAAGCACCTGTGGCTTGAAAAGCCGATGACCGAAACGTCGCTGCAAGCGCGCAAGCTCGTGGACGAAGCCGACAAGCGCAAGCTCATCCTGCACGTCGATCACACCTTCATCTATACCGGCGCGGTCAAGAAAATGGGCGAATTGGTCAAGAGCGGCGATCTGGGCAAGGTGCTCTATTACGATTCAACCCGCGTGAACCTGGGGCTCTTCCAACGCGACGTCAGCGTGATTTCCGATCTCGCAGTGCATGATTTTTCGATCCTCGACCATTTGCTGGGTGAACAGCCCAACGCGGTGTCGGCTGGCGGCATCAACCACTTCCCCGGCACGCCGGAGAACCTGGCCTACATCACCATGTTCTATGACAGTGGCGCGATCGCGCACGTCAACGTCAGCTGGCTCGCGCCGGTGAAAGTGCGCACGGTGCTGATCGGCGGCGCCAAGAAGATGTTCGTCTATGACGATCTGCAGCCGAGCGAAAAGCTCAAAGTCTACGACAAGGGCGTTTCCTTCACCGACGATCCGGCACAGATTTACCAAATGCGCGTCGGTTACCGCACCGGCGATATGTGGGCGCCGAAGCTGGATGAAAGCGAAGCGCTGAAAGTTGAAGGTGAGCACTTCCTCGATTGCATCGAACACAACAAGACTTCAATGACCGACGGCCGCCTTGGCCTGCGAGTCATTGAGGTCCTCGAAGCCGCGACCTCCTCAATGAAGGCGCGCGGCGAAACCATTCATCTACACCGTCCGGAGAAAACGCTGTGATCCCGTTTGTTGATTTGAAGTCGCAATATCTCAGCATCAAGCCGGAGATTGACGCGGCGATCCAGCACATCCTCGATAGCACGCAATTCGTGCTCGGCGCGGAAGTGGCCGCGTTCGAGAAGGAATTCGCGAGCTATTGCGGCGCCGAGTTCGGCATGGGCGTCAACAACGGCACCAGCGCGCTGCATCTGGCGATGCTGGCGGCTGATATCGGCCCCGGGGATGAAGTCATCACCACGCCGTTCACTTTCGTCGCCAGCGTCGCGGCGATTTGGTACTCGGGCGCCAAGGCGGTGTTCGTGGATATCGATCCCCGCACTTATCTTATGGATGCGAGCAAGATTGAAGCAGCGATCACGCCAAAAACCAAGGCGATCCTGCCGGTCCACCTCTACGGCCAAGCCTGCGACATGGACCCGATCATGGCCATCGCCAAAAAGCACGGCCTGATCGTGATCGAAGACGCCTGCCAGGCGCACGGCGCGGAATACAACGGCAAACGCGTTGGCGGTATCGGCGACCTCGCCGCGTTCAGCTTCTACCCTGGCAAGAATCTCGGCGCCTACGGCGAAGGCGGCATGACGACCACCAACAATGCTGAATATGCGCGCAAGATCCGCATGCTGCGCGATTGGGGCGCTGAAAAGAAATATCAGCACGTGCTCAAAGGCTACAATATGCGCCTTGAAGGCATGCAGGGTGCAATCCTACGCGTGAAGCTGCGCTACCTGGAACAATGGACCGAAGCCCGCCGCGCGGCGGCGAAGCGCTACGACACGCTGTTCGCGGGTTCCGGCGTGCCGACGCCGCACGTCGCTGCCAATGTTCGCCACGTCTATCACATCTATTCCACCCGCACGACCGACCGTCAGAAGTGGCAGGACGCGTTGAACGCCAAGGGCATTCAGACTGGCATCCACTACCCGATCGCCATCCACATGCTGCCGGCCTACGAGGATTTGGGCTACAAGGCCGGCGAGTTCCCGCACGCGGAAAAAGCCGCCGCCGAGCAATTGTCGCTGCCGATGTACCCGGAATTGACAGCGCCGATGCAAGAAGAAGTGGTTGCCGCTGTGATCGAGTTGCAGCGAAGCGCGGAGCTGGCCCGATGAATATCGAAGGCGCGAAAATTCTGGTCACCGGCGGCTGCGGGCTGATTGGCTCCACCACGATCGACCAATTGCTGGCGGAGAACCCCGCCAAGATCGTCATCTATGATAACCTTGTGCGCGGTTCGATGCACAACGTTGCCGAACTCTTGAACGATAAGCGCGTTGAATTGGTTAAGGGCGACATCCGCGATATCGAGGCCACGCGCCGCGTCACCGACGGCATGGACGCCGTCATCCACATGGCGACGTTGCGCATCACCGCTTGCGCCGCCGAGCCGCGCGAAGCGCTGGAAGTCATGTGCGACGGCACGTACAACGTACTCGAGGCCGCGCATTTGGCGGGCGTGAAACGTTTTGTTACGGCCTCTTCCGCGTCGATTTACGGCCTGGCCGACACCTTCCCAACCAAGGAAGACCACCACCCCTACAATAATCGCACCTGGTACGGCGCCTCGAAAATCATGCTTGAAGGGCTGCTGCGCTCATTCAACGACATGTACGGCACATCCTATGTCGCGTTCCGCTATTTCAACGTGTACGGCCCACGCATGGATATCCACGGCAAATACACCGAAGTGCTGATCCGCTGGATGGAGCGCATCGACAACGGCCAGCCGCCGCTGATCCTCGGTGACGGTAAGACCAGCATGGATTTTATTTACATTGACGACGTAGCGCGCGCGAACGTGCTGGGCCTCAAGTCCGAAGTGAGCGACGAAATCTTCAACGTCGCCTCTGGCGTTGAAACCAGCCTCATCGAGCTTGCGCAAGCGCTGATGCGGGTGATGGGCAAGGAGATGGCGCCCGAATTCGGCCCACCGCGCGGCGTCAACGCCGTGCCGCGCCGCCTGGCCGACACGACAAAAGCCGAGCAGATGCTGGGCTTCAAGGCCAGCGTCGATCTGGACGAAGGCCTGCGGCGCCTCGTCTCCTGGTGGCGCGCCAACCGCGAGCACGTAGCATGATCCCGATCATGAAACCGCTGATGGACGAGCGCGAAGCGCAAGCGGCGTCGCGCGTGATCCTCTCTGGCTGGGTGACGCAGGGGCCGGAGGTGGCCGCGTTCGAGAAGGAGTTCGCAGAGTTCGTCGGCGCGCCGCACGCGACGGCGGTGTCGAACTGCACCACCGCGCTGCACTTGGCGCTGCTGGCCGTAGGCGTGGGGCGAGCCGATGAAGTCATCACCGTTTCGCACTCCTACATCGCGACCGCCAATTCGGTGCGCTATTGCGGCGCCGAACCAGTGTTCATCGATGTCGAGCCGGAAACGTTCAACCTCGATGCGAGCCTGATCGAGGCGGCGATCACGCCCAGGACCAAAGCCATCCTGTGCGTCCACCAGATCGGCATGCCGTGCGACTTGGAGGCGATCCTCGCGGTGGCGAACAGGCGTGCTTTGCCGGTTGTCGAGGACGCGGCCTGCGCCATTGGCAGCGAAATCAACATCGCCGGCGCTTGGCAGCGCATAGGCGCACCGCTCGGCGATGTCGCGGTGTTTTCGTTCCACCCGCGCAAGATCATGTCCACCGGCGACGGCGGCATGCTGACCACGCGCAATCCCGCCTACGACAGGCAATTCAAGCTGTTGCGGCAGCACGCCATGAGCGTTCCGGACACCGTCCGTCATGGCGCCAACCAAGTGATTTTCGAGACTCACCCGGTTCTGGGCTACAATTATCGGATGACCGATATCCAAGCCGCCGTTGGCCGCGAACAATTAAAGCGCGTGCCAGAGGTCGTGCAAATCCGGCGCAAGCTGGCCGCGCGCTACGACGAATTGCTCGCCAACAATTTCGGCATCGTGACCCCTGTGGAGCCGGCGCGCGCGCGCAGCAATTGGCAGAGCTACAGCGTGACGTTGCCCACCCATTGCGATCAGCGCAGCGTGATGCAGGTGATGCTCGATGCCGGCATCGCCACCCGCCGCGGCATCATGTGCGCGCATCGCGAGGGCGGCTACAAAAATGGGCGCCCCTGGAACTTGCCGCACTCGGAAGCGGCGCAGGATCGCCGCATCGTGCTGCCGCTCTACACCCAGATGACTGACGACGAACAAATCCAAGTCGCCGACGCTTTGAAGCGAGCTTGCAGGCAATGACGGACGCAATTTCGAGTGAAACGCCGATGAGCGTGGAGATCCGGCCCGATCGCGGCCTGCTCGATCTCGACCTCGGCGCGGTCTGGCGCTATCGCGAGCTTCTGATCGTGCTGATGATGCGTGATATCCAGGTGCTCTACAAACAAGCGTTCCTGGGCGCGGCATGGGCGATCCTGCAGCCATTGTTCGCGGTCGCCATTTTCACCGTCGTATTCGGCTACTTTGCGCACATGCCCTCGGAAGGCGTGCCCTATCCGATTTTCGCCTTCGCGGGCGTGTTGCCATGGACATACTTCGCGGAAGCCGTGCGCCGCAGCGGCACGGGCCTTGTCGCGGATTCAGAACTGGTGCGAAAGGTTTACTTTCCGCGCCTGATCATGCCGCTGGCCAACGTCATCACGCCGCTCGTGGATTTTTGCATCGCCTTTGTCGTACTGCTAATGATGATGGCGTTCTATGGCATTCCGCCAAGCTGGAAATTCCTGGTGGTGCCGCCGCTGATGGCGGTGTCGGCGCTGTTGGCGCTTTCGATCGGGCTCTGGCTTGGGCCGATCAACGTGCGCTTCCGCGACATCAAGCACACATTGCCTTTCATCATCCAGATCTGGATGTACGCCTCGCCGATCGTCTACCCGCTCTCGATGGTGCCCATCGAATGGCAATGGGCCTATTCCCTAAATCCCATGGTGGGGGTCATCGAAGGCTTCCGCTGGGCAATTTTCAACCAGGGTGAGCCCAACTTAACCGCACTTGCCATGAGCGCAGCAATCATCGCTATCCTGCTGTTCGGCGGTTTGATGTTTTTCCGGCGCATGGAGCGCACGTTCGCGGACCTGATATGAGCACAAACATCGCCATCAGCGCCCGCGGCCTGGGCAAACGCTACCGGCGCATGTTGCGCGAGGAGCAACACGATTCGGTGCGCGACGCCTTCCAAGCCGGCGTGGCGAACATCTTCGCGTCGAAGGAGCATCGCACCGCCAGGCAAGCGCGGGAGAGCTTCTGGGCATTGCAAGACGTGAATTTCGACATCGCGCGCGGCGAGAGCGTCGGCATTATCGGCCTCAACGGCGCTGGCAAATCGACACTGCTGAAGGTGTTGTCACGCATCACCACGCCGACAACCGGTCATGCTCAGGTCAACGGACGCCTCGGCGCGCTCTTGGAAGTTGGCACCGGCTTTCATCAGGAACTGACAGGCCGAGAGAACACATTCCTGTACGGCGCCATCCTCGGCATGAGCCGCAAGGAGGTCGCCGCCAAGTACGACGCCATCGTCGATTTCGCCGAAATCAGCGAGTTCATGGAAACACCGGTCAAGCGCTATTCCAGCGGCATGTATGTGCGCCTTGCTTTCGCGGTCGCCGCCCACCTCGATCCGGAAATTCTGCTGCTCGACGAAGTGTTGGCGGTCGGCGATTTCGCTTTCCAGCGCAAATGCATGAACCTCGCGCGTCAACTTGAACAGAAGGGCTCGACCATCCTGTTCGTGTCGCACAACATGTTTTCCATCAAAACCATGTGCCAGCGGGTGATCTATCTGAAAAAGGGCGCGGTCGTTTTTGACGGTCCTACCGATGAGGGACTGAAGCTCTACGAAGGAGACAGCAACCTCCAAACCCTCCCCTGGTTTCACGACGAATCCAAAAACCCCGCGATCGTCATCACCGCCGTGAGCTTGCACCGCGAGGACGGGAGCGATTCCGGCATGTTCGACTTCGCTGCGCCGATGGTCGCGCGGATCAGCTACAAGGCTTTCAAGCGGGTGGAACGGCCGGATTTTCGCTTCAGCATCACCCGTTCCGATGACGTGCATTGCTCAACATTCAGCTCAACTGCCGACGAGATCGATATCCCGTTTGTCGAAGGGGAAGGTGAAGTCGAGCTACGGATGCCGCCCATCAAATTGATCGCCGAACTTTACAATACCAACATCCTGGTTCGCGAGCGCGGCTACGGTCGCATCATCGCGGCCCAGATCGGCCCGAGCTTTCACGTCCGCCACCCCACCTTGATGCCGATTGCTTTTGGCGTATTCCACGAAAGCGGCCAATGGCGGCTGCAGGCGCAAACGCCGGCGCGCATCGAGGCCGCCAATGGCGTACGATAGCATGCCCCTGCCCCAGCCCACGCCGGTGCAACGCCCCAAAACGTCTGATGATACGGACTTCGATCCGCGCAACATCTTCCTTGAGTACGAGCACTATCTCGGCAAAGCACAAGCCTTCCACGCGGACGGAAAATTCGAGGCGGCGGCTGTCTATGCCGCGATCGCCGCGCACATGTCATTGCGCCCCCACCCTGGCTTCTTCGCCAGCCCGCGGCTTGAACGCCTGCTGGTCGACATTGGGCGGCGCACATCGGACTCAAGCGCCTATCGACGCACGATCGACCCAAACCGTAAACTCCGCTCGCTCCTGCATGTCGTGACCGAGCTGACCCCGGTCGGGGGCCTCACCAACATGCTGGGACGGTGGATCCGCGCCGATACGAGCCGCATGCACTCGCTCGCCCTGACCCACCATCGCGGACCCGTGTACGGACCGGTCGGCGAGGCCGTGGCGGCGAGCGGCGGCAAGGTGCATCGCCTCAACACAAGCGCCGGCGGGCAAATCGCCTGGGCCAAACACCTGCGCGAGCTAGCGCGCCGGCACGACGCCATCGTGCTGCATGTCTACAGCCAGGACGTCGTGCCCTCGATCGCGTTCGCCGAACCAAGCAAGCTACCGCCGATCTTGTTGTTGAACCATGGCGACCATTTGTTCTGGCTTGGCGCTTCGACCAGCGATGTCGTCATCAATCTGCGCGACGCTGCACAGGATCTCTCGATCGCGCGGCGCGGTATCGAGCCTCGACGCAATGTGATGGTCCCAACTATCGTCGAGCCCGCGATGCGCACGCGCTCGCGCGAAGCGGCGAAACGCGAGCTTGGCCTGTCGCCGGACACCCTCCTGCTCTTCTCCGCCGCACGCAGCATGAAGTACCGCAGCGTGAACGGTCGCTCGTTCGCCGACACTCACGTCGAGCTCATGCGCCGTCACCCCAACGCATTGCTATGGGTGCTTGGCGCCGGCGATCCAGACGATTGGCGTGCAGCCGCCGCCGCCACCAGCGGGCGCATCAAGCCGCTGCCGGAATCGCCTGACACCAAATGTTATTACGAAGCCGCCGATATCTACGTTGACTCGTTTCCATTCGTCTCTTCGACCTCCATGATGGAAGCTGCGGGCCTCGGCACGCCTTTGGTGTCGCGCTTCTACGGACCGAAGGCGGCGCGAATCTTCGCCATCAATCATCCCGGCATCGATGCGCCAACACTGCACGGCGCCAACGAGGACGAGTATCTCGCCCATATCGAACGGCTGATCACTGACCCCGAGCTCCGCGCGCGCAAAGGCGAGGAAGCGCGCCTTGCTGTGTTGCACTATCATACGCCGCCGAGTTGGCTCGATTTCATCGAGAAGGCCTACAATCTTGCCGTCGAATTGCCGCCGATCGACCCGAGGTCACAAATGGCCGGCGTGCCGGATGAGGTCTTCTCCAACGCCGAACCCGATTGCCGCCTCTACGAGGTGTTTGGCTTCAACGAAGACAACCCCGCCCGGATGCTGAAGCAATATCTCGGCGTGTTGCCGCCGACCGAACGGTGGACGTTCTGGCAAGAGCTTCGGGGCGCCGGCGCGTTCAGGACCGCACGCGAAGCCTTTCGCGGCCTCCTGCCCGATTGGGTCGTACGTCTGCTGAAGGACCGCGACTAGCGCGGCCGACTTTAAATTCGCCTCAGTTTGATGGCGCGCGCCGAGCGAATTTAAAGTCCAGAAGCCGCGCTAGAAACCTTCGATTCTAAAGCCCCTTTGCACTTTAAATGCGACTCCGAGTTCGATCCCATGCACGAGTCGCATTTAAAGCGCGAGGCTTTAGGCTCGCCGGCGAAGATAACGCTGCAACAGCATCAAGCGTTTCATGGCGCCCATACCGTGGCGTTGGGCGACCTCGTGCTTAAACGACGTGCGGTTCAGGCTTTCCCAATAGGCCCATGCCCAAGGATGATAGCCTTCTGGGAGCCACGGCTTTTCCGGGCCAGTGTAGTGAATGATCGCCGGCGCGCGTTCGCCCAAGAGTTTGTCGGCGTCAATCTGCGCGATCAACGACGGGATCACCATGTGGCGCTGGACATTCCAGATATTGTCGAGGCGCGCCCAACGGCCCCAGGTCACGCAATTGAGCGCGTCCTGATCGGCAAGATAAATCTCGTCAATATGAGCAATCGTGAATTCAATCGCCTTGGTGAAAAGGCGCTCGGCGCGCACGCGCTCCAAATCGATCAACAACACACCGGAATTGAAATAAGCGGGCGCCTCGCCCGGCAAATTCCAGCGTGCGGCAAATTCCACAGCATCGACGAAGCAATCAATGACCGCACCAAGGGGTCGCCCGCCGAGATCGACATTCCACAACTCACGCACATCGCGGGCGACGATGACGTCGGCGTCGAGATAGAGCATGCGCCGACAGTCGGCGGGGGCGTGCTTTTCAATACCAAGACGAAACAGGATGGCGCGGCTGAAATGCTCGCGGTCCGCCATGGCGGGTACATCCTCGTCCCCGATTTCGCACCAATCAAAGCGCGCGCCAGGCGCGGCGGACTCGACGCGCGCGCGCAAGCTCGCCTCTACGCCGGAGTGCAAAATGACAAAGCGAAAGCGTGCGCCTAGAGCGTGCCGCACGACGGAGTCGATCACCGCCGCAGCGTGCGGCGCGTAGGCGCGGTCAATTCCCAGCGCAACACTGATCTCTTCGGCGGCGCTCATCGCGCCTTGCCAGGCTGGGGCCGACGCAACCACCACCGCAGGCGCAAACGCATCAACTGATAAAGGTCGATATTGTTTGCGGCGGCGACCTCGTCCGCAAACAATGTATGTTTGACGCTGTCCCAATAGAGCCAAGCCCAGGGATGCCAAGCGTTCGCGCGCCATGGTTTGTCTGTGCCGATAAAATGAACGAGGCCGGGGCCGGCGCGCTTCCAACCGGCCGCAGCGATTTCACTCGCGGTCAAATAGCGCTGCACGTTCCACGCAGGGTCAAGCGGCGCCCACCGCCCCCAGAACACGTAATTGAGCGCATCCTGGTCGCCCAGCAGCAGCTTTTCGTCGTTAGCGACTACGAACTTGAGTGCGGCGGAGAACAATCCCTCGCGCCGCACGCGGGCAAGGTCGATCACCTGTACGCCAGCGTTGAAATAGCATTGGCCTTCATTCGGCAGACCCCATTGCGCCGCGAACGCCGCAGCGTCCTGGTAGCAATCGCGGGCTGCGCCGATGGCGCATTCTCCAAGCTCAGCATCCCACAATTCCCGCACATCCCCAAGCACGACCGTATCCGCGTCAATGTAAAGCAGACGACTGCAATCAGCTGGCGCCAAATTCTCTAGCCCCAAGCGGAACAGAACGGTGCGATTGAGATGGCCTCGGGTTGCGTAAGCGGGAAGGTCATCCTCGCCGACCTCGATCCACACGAACTCGGCCCCCGGCGCGCTCGCCTCAACGCGCCGCTGAGTCGGCGCGTCGACATCCGCATGCAACATTAGAAAACGCAGCCGCGCGCCCGGTGCATTGCGCTGGATCGATGACACGACTGTAGCTGCGTGCGCCGCATACTTGGCGTCGTAGCCCATGGCGATATCGATGCGTGCGGTCATGAATCGGCGGCCGGTTGGACTTTGTGCGCCAATGGGCGACCGAGCACCGCAGCGAGGAAAGCCACGCGCAGCGGCCGCGGCGCCACGACATGATAGGCGGCGCGCAGTGGAAACGTGCGGAACGCCCCCAACAGCGCGCGCCGCGCGGCGGCATGGTCGCCTACGCCCGCCCGCTCGACCGCAGCGTCCGTGAAATACTCGTAGTATTGCCAGAGCATTTTCCGATAAGCGCGCGCGAACCGGCCCCAGCCGTTCCAGGTGCGCCATTCAGCCGCCGCATGACGAAAAAACACCCGCCGTGCAAAACCTAGACGACTCAAGCGCAGCGCATCGAACGTGCCCGGCGGGCGTTGGCGAAACAGCACGCATTGCTCAGCCACGAAGCCAAGCTTGCGCCGTCGCGCGACGCGCAATTGCCAATCCCAGTCCTGATCGCCGAGCAAAGCTTCATCGAACAGACCCACGGCTTTTGCCGCGCTCGCACGCACCAAAGTTGCGCCGATCTGAGGGTAATAACCCGAAAGCATGGTGAGGACGAGTTCGCTGCCCTCGCCTGGGGACTCTGAGGGCCAAGGCGCCATGATGGGGTTGAGCGCCTGGTCAGTGCAGACAACTTGGCCGACCGCTCCGTCAAGTTCCGGACTGGCGCCGAGCAAGGCCAGCTGCGCGCGCACGTTTCCCGCCAGCCAAACGTCGTCGTCATCGAGGAAGGCTATGTAGTCGCCACTTGCGGCTTCAAGCCCTGCGTTGCGCGCAGCACCCGCGCCATTTCGGGCAACTTTCAAGTGGACCGCGCCGAGTGCTGCGGCGACTGTCGCTGTCTCCGGCGATGAGCCGTTGTCGCCGACGAGAATCTCAAACGACAGGTCCGGCCCTTCCAACGCACGAATGCTTTCCAGCGCCTGACGCAGAAACGCTGGGCGATCCCGCGTCGGCACCACAACGGAAACGCGCGCGCGCATCAGAGCCACTCTTCCCAGCTGTCATACTTGCCTGCCAGCAGCGCCTTGAAAATGCGATCACCGTCGAAGCGGGTGACGAACGTGCGCGCGATAGTTCCGGGCGTGCGGGTTTCTTCGGCCTGGGCGTATACGATGTCGTAGCCGGCGTCGCGGGCGGCCTTCTGCGCCGGCGCGGACCAATTGCCGGACTGGCCAAAGGGAATGGCGAAGCTCTCCGGCGCAAAACCCAAGCGCTTGCGAATGGTCTCGCGTGAATTCCCCAGTTCGTCAGTCGTGCCGGCGAGATCGACCTTGGAGAAATCGGGGTGCGTCACCGAGTGGCTGCCAAGTTCGGCGCCCTGAGTGAGCAGCGCCTCCACGTCGCCCCAACTCATCACCATGTCTTTGAGCCAATCGGCGCGCCCGTCGCACCAATCGGTCACCGGGAAGAATGACCAGGGCAGGTTGTAATCCCTGAGGATGGGCGCGGCATGCGTGAGCACGCTTTTCATGCCGTCGTCAAAAGTGATGGCCAGGGTTTTTGCGTCGCCGCCGCCGCGCGCGATTTCTGAAGCCGGCGCAAAGCGGAAACCAGCGCCCAGCGCCATTTCGATGTGGCGGCGAAATTGCGTTGGCGTGACATCGTTAACACCCCACTCGGGCTGCCCGATCGTGTGGTAGCAGAGAATGCGTCCCACATAGCGCTTACGCGCACGCCCAAAGGTCGCCAGCACATGGCGCTCGCAGCACATGCGCACGGGGGCGACATGGCGGCGCTCAAGGCCGACACTGCGCGCGACGGTTTTCAACATCTGTATCATTCCGAACGCCCGGCCTGGAGTTTCGTTTCCTGGCGCAAGTGCCGCGCCGCTGCTTCACATAGGACGCTTGACGAGCCGGCGCGACAGCCAACGGCGCACAGGTTCATCGTAAACGACATGCAGGAGCGCCGCCGCCGCCACCGTCAGCGCGGCAACGGACGCGACCATGGCGATCCCTGGAAGCTCGACCCCCGGCGCCAGCACCGCCAGGACCGTCCTCAACCAATCGCGAACCGGCACGTGCAGAATATAGACGCCATATGACAACGCCCCCAGCGCTGAGGCCGCACGCGCCAAGGCGCCGCGCGGGCTTGAGTCAGCGCACACCGCCACCAGCACCGGAAAAATCAGCAGAGCCGCGAGAACGTCAAATAGCGCGCGCCATGCGCCCTGCGCCGGCACAGCGAACACCGCCAACAACGCAGCAAACGCCGCCAACGGCGGCAAAGCGGGCGCTGGATGCTTCAGATAAAGCCGATGCACCAAGACACCCGCGAAAAAGCCAAACGTGACCCTGGGAAAGCCCGCTATGAAATTGTCGGCATTGAAGCCTCCCGCGAGTTCGCCGAAATGAAGCCCGACCCATCCAACCCCCACTGCCCCCAGCACCAAAATGCCTGCCAGCACGCTCTTGGTGAGCCGTAGAAACACCAAGCCGAAGGCGAGATTGGCAATCAATTCAAAGAACAGCGACCACGCCGGGCCATCAAAAGGATAGATGTTGTAGATCGATGGCGAGATCGCCTCTGGCGTCGGCGCCATCACCAAACCCAGAGCGGTCGCGGCAGCGATGTCGCCCCAGGACGCATCGTTCCACCCTTTCAGCACCAGGATCGCCGTCAATGCAGCCCCGGCCAGCAGGCCGACAAGGTAAAGCGGATAGAGGCGGATGAACCGCGCACGCATGAACGCCAATGCCGACAAACCGTCCGCGAGACGCCGCCCGTAGACGTGCGACAGCACGAAGCCGCTCAGCACGAAAAAGAAATCCACCGCCAGGTAACGCCCCGGTAACGCCGCGTTAAAGAACGGTGAATCGACGTGGTCGGTGATGATGGCGAGCGCCGCGAGACCGCGCATGCCGTCCAAGGTGACAAAGCGCCTTGCTTCGGCGGCGTTTACCATAACTCCCCTTCCGCGCCCCAGGCGCCAATCCTGCTTGTGGCAGCTAGGTTATGCCTTGATGAGCCCCGAGTGATAAGCAGAGTTCGCAATCCAGAGCGCGCCGTCAGCGCCAACATGGGAGCCCTCGAAGTGAACGCGGAGGCCATCGAACCTGCACGCCTGGGCTTTGGGTGCGCCAATGTGCCCGGCCCCTCGTCGCGGCGCGAAGCGCTCACCTTGCTCGAAACCGCCCTCGACCATGGCGTCCGCCACTTTGACGTCGCGCGCATGTATGGTGACGGCGCAGCGGAAGGCATTGTCGGCGAATTGGCCAAACGTCGGCGCGCGGACATGGTTATCGTCACCAAAGCGGGGATCGCTCCGGCCAGCCGCGCTATTGCGGCGCGGGCCATGCGGCGGGCGATGGCCGCGTCCCCTTGGTTGACGAGGACCGCGCCCGCGAGTCTGCGCGCGGCTGTCGGCGCTCGCTTCGGCCTCTTCGCGCCCGACCAAGTCCGCCAAAGCCTGGAGACCAGTCTGCGGGAATTGCAAACCGACCATGTCGACGCCCTGCTCCTGCACGAATGTCTGCCTCAACACATCGACGATGACCTAAAACGCGCGCTCGAACGTTTCAGAGCCGAAGGCAAGATCGGTGGCTGGGGCATCGCCACGAGTGCGGAGAGCACGGCCACGCTGATCCACAAACACCCGGACCTCTGCGACATTGTTCAAGTCAATGCGTCAGCCGCCACAACGCCGCCGCCCGCAACCAGGCTGATCGTGCATTCAATCCTAGGTGAGCGGTTCGGCGCTCTGCTCGCTCGGCTCGCCGCCGATGAAGCCTTGGCCGCCGCCTTCACCCGGGATGTCGGCGTCGACGCACAAGATCGCGCTGCAATCGCAAGCCTGCTCATCCAACGCGAGCGCGTGCGCCACCCCGCAGCAACACTCCTGATCTCGTCCAATTCGCCAAGCCATGTTCGCCGCAACGCAAACCTATTCACCAGCGGCGAATATTCCATGCCAACCGCGCTTGACCGATTCCTGATGGCTACCGCTCCGATTGCGGGGGCGGCATGAGCCACGCGACTGAAACGCAGACGTCAAGCCGGCGTGCGGATATGGACTATCTGCGTGTTGGCGCATTGGCGCTGCTCATCGTTTACCACGTCCTGCTTGTGTTTGACGCCGCCGATGGGTGGCGCATCCGCAGTGAACACGCCGGCCTTTGGGCGCACTACGTCACCAGCAGCTTGACGTCCTGGCGAATGCCGCTTGTGTTTTTTGTCGGCGGCGTAGCGGCGCGCTTCATGTTTGAAACCATGAGCACCGGCCAATTCGTTCGCGACCGCGCCTTCAAATTGCTCACCGCGTTCGTCTTTGCGGTCATCGTACTTGTGCCTCTCCAAGGCTACGTTCGTCTCGGTGACGTTGGTGAACCGCCGCAGACTTATCTTCATTACCTGCTCAACGGCGCGTTGTCCGCGATGTCATTTCACGGATTGCCGATTCCTGATTTCGCACACGCCTGGTTCTTGCCATACCTGTTCGTGTATTCGGTCGCGGTGGTTCTGCTATGGCGAACCGCGCCGCGCCTGTGCGCCTGGATGCAGCGTATCGCCGAACGCGCACCGCTTTGGGCGCTGACACTCGCGCTGATGGTTTGGCTCGCCTTTGTTGAATCCGTAGTGGCGCCGTGGCGGCAGGAAACGCGGCTGCTTTTCCCCGATATCAAGGCGCACGTTCACTTCGCCCCTCTTTTTCTGCTCGGTGTGCTGTTGGCTAAAAGCGAGGTGTTCCGCGAAAAACTCTTGGCTGGACGGGTCTATTTGTCTGTTGCAGCGTTGACGCTCCTCGCGGTCAGTCTGATGTTGCGTTCAAACCTCTTAGAGCACGCAACCAGCAATGAGCTGGCGCAGTTCGCGGCGCTGGCGGCGCGCGGAGTGTTCGGCGGAGTCATGCTGCTCGCGGTCACGTCCATAGCGGCGTGGGCCCTCAACAAACCCTCGGTCGCCCTTACCTACGCCACCGACGCTATTTTGCCTGTTTATCTCATGCACCAGACGGTTTTGATCGTTGTCGGCGACGCCATCCTCATGCGCCATTGGCCGCTTGCGCTGGAACTTATAACCCTGACAGCTTCGACGATCCTCATTCCGCTTGCGCTCTATCACGTGTTCGTGCGCCCCACAGCCTGGCTACGTATGCTGTTTGGGCTTCGGCCAAAGCCGCGAACTTCAAAGCCCGCCAACGCGTCGGCCACGCCCCAACCAGCATCGGCGCAGCCTTGACCGTACCGCGCCTCACCGACACCGCCATCATTATCGCCGCCTACAATTCCGAGGCGACGCTGGACCGCGCCGTGGGTTCGGCGCTGGCGCAGCCGGAGGCGGCGGAGATTTGCGTCGTTGACGATTGCTCCACGGACGGCACGCTTACGCTGGCGCAGGCCTGGACCAAGCGCGACGCGCGCGTGACCTTGCTCGCCAACCCAGCTAACGGAGGCCCGGCGGCGGCGCGCAATCGCGCCATCGCCACCACCACCGCGCCCTGGCTCACCGTTCTCGATGCCGACGATTACTTGCTCGACGGACGTTTGGGCAAAATGCTCGCCGAAGCGGGCGATGCCGACTTCGTCGCCGACGCGTTGATGCGCACGGTTGAGGGGGGGGCGCCGACCCCGACAGTCAAGCGCTTCAAGCCTGAAACTCTGAACCTCGAGGCGTTCCTGCTCGGCAACCTCAGCGTCCCCAACGGCGCGTTGGACCTTGGGTTCTTGAAGCCTCTGTTTGCGCGTGCGTTCCTCGACCGGCACGACTTGCGCTATAATGAGCGCCTGCGCCTCGGCGAGGATTATGAGTTCTACGGTCGCGCGCTGGCGCTGGGTGCTCGCTTTCTAGTGGGGGGGCCGGCAGGTTACGTTTCGGTGGAGCGGGAGGGCTCGCTCAGCAAACACCATAGCGAAGATGATTTGGAGCGCCTGCGCGATTGCGACAATGCGATCGGCGCATTGGGCACGCTTTCCCGGGCCGAGTTACGGGCGCTGCGCCGCCATTGGGGCAGCGTTGATTGCCGGTTGCAATGGCGCCGGTTAATCAGCGCCGTCAAAGCGCGTGATCTGCGAACGGCGATCGCCACGTTTCATACGCCGACTGCGACCGTTTACCTTACGGCGCGCCTGGCGGAGCAAGCCGCGCTACGCGCCGGCGCAGCGCTGCGGCGCGGGCCCGGCCTCCCCTGAGACGCAGTCGCGCGCTTTTGTCCCATCGCAGGCCCTGCGTGCGGCCCCACCTTTGCGGCAGGGATGGGCTAGCGTAAGGAACTCCGGAGGTCGCAGCCCATGTCTTCGCCGTTTTGGTACACCCGCCGCGCATTCCTGCGCACTTTCGCGTTCGGCGCAGGGGCAATTTCGCTCAGCGGCTGCACCACCGCCACAGCAACCATGGAAGCTGAACAACCCGCCGAGTACCGACTGGGGCCCGGCGATCAGCTGCGGGTCACCGTATTTGGCGAAACCGAACTCACTGGCGTCTTCCAGGTTGGCTCCCAGGGCGTGATCGCCTTTCCGCTGGTCGGCGATGTGACCGCCGGCGGGCTGACGGTGCTTGAATTCAGGGAAAGCTTGCAGACGGCGCTGCTGCAATACATCCGCCAGCCCAACGTCAGCGTTGAGGTGGCGAATTACCGACCGTTCTTCATTCTGGGTGAAGTGCAGCGACCCGGCACTTACCCCTATTCCGCCAACCTCACTGTTTTGAACGCAGTAGCGACGGCAGGCGGGTTCACCTACCGCGCAAGCCGAAACCGGGTGTTCATCCGCCACGGTAACGAGCCGGTTGAACATGCCTACCCGCTTACCATAACCACGCCGGTTCTGCCGGGCGACACGGTGCGGATCGGCGAGCGTCTGTTTTAGTGGCGGCGCCGGGCGTGCATGGGGGTGTGGAAGCAATGATACTCGCCTTGGCGCTGTGCTAGGGTGAGGCGGTTCTCCTGCGGCGGCGGCCGCAAGGCGTGGGGTGTACGCCAATGAACATGATCAGTAACGATACGCCGCCTTCGACGCCCGGCCAGCCGCGCGGCTACCCTTCCTCGCCGCCGCAAGGCTTGGCGGAATTGTTCGGCGTCACGGCGGCTATGCAGATGCTGCGGCGACGTTTGCTGATCATGGCGATTGTCGGTCTGGCGGCGGCGGCGGCGGCGTTCGCCTTCTTCATGCTGCGCACCCCGACCTACAACGCCACGGCGCTGCTCATCATTAATCCACGCCAAGAGCGCGTGCTGCGCAGCGAAGATGTGATGGGGCAATTGCCGCGCGATTCCTCGGCCATCGATTCAGAAATTGAGTTACTGCGCTCGCCCGCGCTGATGAACGAACTGGCCCAGGCTCTGGGCCTCACGGGCAGCGGCGATAGCGGCGAAGCCGCCGCCAGCCTTGCCGGCGCATTGAACGTTCGCCGCCGCGGTCTGACCTATGTGATCGAGATCTCGGCGACCTCAACCGATGCCGCGCGCGCGCAGCTGATCGCCAATACCTATTCCGACGTCTACATCGCCTCGCAAGTGAACGCGCGGGTTGACACGGCTCAACGCGCCAATTCCTGGCTGTCGCGGCGCCTCGCCGAATTGCGTGAAGACGTCCAAGCCAAGGAATCCGCCGTCGTCGCCTTCCGCATCCAATCGGGCCAAGTCGACGCGCAAGGCACGCCGCTGATCGAGCAACAGATCGCGGAAATCCAGCGTTCAGTGCTGACGGCTCAAAGCGAGGCCGCCGCACGCGAAGCCAGGCTGCGCCAATTTCGCTCGGGCGCGCCGCTGGAGACCATGGGCAACGCCATAAATTCAGACACCGTTCGCGCACTGCGCGACCGCGAGGCCGAAATCGCCCGGCGCCAATCCGACCTCGAAAACCATTATTTCGAAACCCATCCAGCAGTGCAGGCTATTCGCGCTGAGCGGCGGGACATCGAAACCCAAATTCAGCGCGAAATACAGCGAATTTCCGGCATGCTCGCCAACGACGCCGCCGAGGCGCGCGCCCAGCTCGCGACGCTGCAACAATCGCTGCGCGAGGCGACCACCAGCCTCAACTCTAATTCCGGCGCCAGCGTGCGCTTGCGCGAGCTTGAGCGAGAACTGGCGGCGAGTCGCGAGGTCTACGAAAGCTATCTGCAGCGCTTCCAGGAGATCGCCGACCAGGACCAACTCAATAGTTCCGATGCGCGCTTGCTCTCCTACGCAGCACAGCCCGTTTCGCCGTCTTCGCCGAAACTGCGTATCTCGCTGGCCTTGGCTATCGCGCTGGGGCTCATGCTTGGCCTTGGCGCCGGGGTAATCGCGGAAATTCTCGACCAGTCAGTGAAAACAGCCGACGAACTCGAAGCCAAAGTCGGGCATCCCGCCATCGCTTCCATTCCCGCGATATCCAAGCGCATGATGCAACAAATGCCGCCAGCCGAGCGCCACCCTTCCGGCTATCTGGTTGGGCGGCCGATGTCGGCGTTCACCGAATCGCTGCGCGTGCTGCGCACGGTGATCGTCTACGCCAAGCTCGATTTTTCCACCAAGGTCGTGGCGATCACGTCTGCGCTGCCCGATGAGGGGAAAACCACGATCTCGATGTGCTTAGCGCGGGTCGCGGCAATGTCGGGTCAGCGGGTTGTGGTCGTCGATTGCGATTTGCGCAAGCAATCCATCAGCGATGTGATCGACATCGAGACCGAAGTGGGCATCCTGCAGGTTCTCGCGGGCGAAGCGCCATGGCGCTCCGCAATCGTAAACGATCCCAATTCTGATGCACATGTTCTGCCGGTCGCCACGTCCGGGTTTACGCCGCGTGATGTATTTGGCTCGGACGCGATGGCGCGTTTGGTATCCGAGCTGCGCGGTCACTATGATCTGGTGATCCTCGACTGCGCGCCGATCCTGGCCGTGGCGGAAACGCGCGTCCTGGTCAAACACGCCGACACCGTCGTCATCGTCGCCCGCGCCGGCCGTTCGGCCATCGGCGCCGTACGCACAGCGGTGGCGCAGACCGAGCAAGCTGGCGGCAAGGTGTTGGGCATCGCGCTCAATTGCGTGCAGCCGCATTGGCAATCTTACGCGGACTCGCTCTATTTCTACCAATCCAAGTCCTATTACAGCGTGTCCTGAACCCAACGCGGCGTGCGCCATGAACATCGCTTATTTTGCGCACGAGCTGGCGGACGCTGCGGTGCGCAAGCGCGTACGCATGCTGGTCGCTGCGGATTGCACTGTGACGCTACTGGGCTTTGAGCGTGATCGCGGCGACGGGGCGCCGAGCGGTGCAGCGAACGCCCTTGTCCTCGGACGCACGCGCAACGCGAAACTGGTTTCACGCATTTTCTCCGTGCTGGCCGCGATTCCACGAGCGCTGCGCGCGAAGCGCCGCTGGCGCAACGCTGACCTCATCATAGCGCGCAATTTGGAAATGCTGGTGCTGATCACGATCCTGGCGCGCCTTACGCCGATCCGCGCGCGCATCGCCTATGAGTGCCTCGACATCCACCGCATCATGTTTGCGCGCGGATTGTTCGGCGCCTCGATCCGCGCCATGGAGCAGGTGTGCCTCAAAGGTGTGGCCACCATCATCACCTCCTCACCGGCGTTCGAACAGCATCATTTCCGCGACCGGCAGCACTGGACCGGTCCGGTGCTGCTGGCGGAGAACAAAGTTCTAGCCTTGACGCCACTTGCAGAGCAGCGCGCGCCGCCTGAAAGCCCTCCCTGGATCATCGCTTGGTGCGGCGTGCTGCGGTGTCGGCGCAGTTTTGAAGCCTTGCGGGCGCTCGTCAGCGCGCAAAACGGCCGCGTACACGTCGAACTATGGGGCGCACCCGCCCGTGATCAGTTTCCTGACTTCCACGAGGTCGTCGCCGCCACACCGCACCTCAGGTTTCACGGCGCGTACAGATCCGAAGACTTGGCGACGATCTATGCACAGGCGCACTTCGCCTGGGTGATCGATTTTTACGAGGCGGATGGGAATTCACAATGGCTGCTGCCCAACCGCCTCTATGAGAGCCTCGCGTTCGGATCGACGCCGATCGCGCTTGCGGGCGTGGAGACCGCACGCTGGCTGCAGCTGCGCAGTGTCGGCGTGGTGCTTGAAGCGCCACTGGAAGCCTCGCTCGACGCCTTTATGGCTGAGTTGACGGCGGAAGGAGCTCAGGCATTGCGCGGCGCCGCGCTCCAACTCGACCCCAACGCGACACGCCTTACACCCGACGCGTGCCGCGCCTTCGCCGTACAATTGCTGGGCGCGTCGGCATGAAAATCCTCGTTGTCATTCCGTGTCTGAACGAAGAAGCGCACTTGCCAGCGCTGCTCGACCAAATTCGCGCCGACCCTGCCGCCGGGCGCATCATTGTGGTCGACGGCGGCTCGACAGATTCAAGCGCCGCAATTGTGCGCGCCTGTGCGGCGCAGGACGAGCGCGTTGTGCTGCAGGTCAACCCAAAGCGTATTCAGAGCGCCGGGGTAAACCTAGCAGTCGCGCATTATGGCGACGATGCGGAGGTATTTGTCCGTGTTGACGCACACGCGGCTTACCCCGCGCATTTTCTTTCCCGCCTGCTCGCCGCTTATGAGGAGAGTGGCGCAGATTCCGTCACCGTATCGATGCGAGCGGTTGCGCAGGACGGCGCCTGTTTTCAACGTGCAGCGGCGTGCGCCCAAAACAGCGTGCTCGGCGCCGGCGGCTCGCTGCACCGCAAGCAAGGCGTACGGCGATGGGTCGATCACGGACACCACGCTCTGTTCAAGAGCTCCGCTTTTCGAAAAGCTGGTGGGTACGACGAGAGCTATGCTCACAACGAGGACGCTGAATTCGACCTGCGTTTGAGCAAAAATAGCGGCAAAGTCTTGCTCGCGGGCGATATTGTCATCGATTATTTTCCGCGCGCCACCGCGCCTGGGTTGGCGCGCCAATACTTCAATTACGGCAAGGGCAGAGCCAGGACGGCGGGCAAGCACAACGCGCCGCTCAAACTGCGCCAGCTCGCGCCCGTACTAGTCGCCCCCGCGATGGCGTTGTCGTTGGCGGCGCCGTTTGCAATCTTGAGCGCCGCGCCGCTGGCGATATGGCTTGGGCTTTGCCTAGGCTACGGGCTTGTGCTGGGGGTGCGCGCGCGAAATCTTTGCGCCTCTGGCGCCGGGATCGCAGCAGCCCTTATGCATCTCGCATGGTCGACTGGGTTTCTGGTGCAGACGGCAAGGCAAATGAACATTCGCCCCGCCCTCGTCAGCGCGAGCTAAACCTCAGGCCTGCGACCGTATCCGCAGCGCTTGCGCCGTTGATGCGACGATCGGAGCGTCGTCTTTGATGCGAGGCGTCCACAATGCACCGCGATTGCGCAAGCTGCGCAGCCCATCCCAGGCAAGCAACGCATCGGTCGTGAGCGACCAAGCCAAATAATAACCCTTGTATTGGTTACTTTCTTCCTCGCCCTCGCCCGCCAGTGCGGCAATGCCAACAAGACCCGGGCGGGCGCTCAGATAATAGCGCTTGGCGCTTTTCAGAACATCAAGCTGCTCAGGCGTCAGCGGCGACGGGCCAACCAGGCTCATGTCGCCGCACAATACGTTCAACACTTGCGGCAACCCTTCCAACACGCGGCGCCATTTGGCGCGCCAATCTTCGGCGTTGCGCGAAATCGACTGCAAATCGTGAGCCTTGTCATCATTGCGAGGGCGCAATTGCTCAACGATCGCTACCGGTGGCGACAACGCGAACGCGAAGCGCGCGAAAGTGCGTCCGCCGTAGCCGATACTTTCTTCGGTCCGAAATACTGGGGCTGAAGCGTGGAGCTTTTTCCAAGCCGCCACTGCCGACAACGTAGGCAGCCAAATCGGCGATGTCGCGAGTGTCAGACCAAGGTCAAGCGCGCGTTTCCCCCAACCGCCCAAGACCGATTCGTACGAAACCATGGGCGCCGAAGCGAGATCACGCCGCAACGCCGTCTCAAAGGCATCGCCCTGCTCAGAAGCAGGAATTTCCGGCGCCTGATGAGAGGCGCCCAGAGGCAATTGAACCAGCATGGCGAACCCTACACCCAGAAATTAGAAAGCCGACCGGAAAGCGCAATGATTCGTGGCGTTTGGCTCCAGGTTTTTTCGGCTGCGCTTTGGGCTGGGCCGCACGCAGCTGCGGGCTGTCGATAGCAAATTAAGTTGGCCGGTTTAGGTAGCGCATCATATGTCCGCTGCTTCTGCTT